>Ga0155954_1211_pt1 | contig 30161 bp, 32 predicted proteins | sample RifCSPlowO2_02_FD_107608 | JGI IMG/M metagenome (GOLD analysis project Ga0155954, IMG submission 107608) | Betaproteobacteria bacterium RIFCSPLOWO2_02_FULL_65_20
AAGCTGACCGCCGCCGCCGGACATCCCCCGGTGTTTCTGTGGATCAAGGTGCTCGACGAGCACTTCATTCCCGAAGTCGACAAAGGTCTGGCCGCCGCAGGCGGCAAGTACAAGATCGAGTGGACCAAGGCCTACGGCGGCACGCTGGTGAAGCTGGGCAACGAAAGCACCGCGATGAAGGACGGGATCAGCGACCTCGGCTTCGTCGCGACCATATTCGAGGCGTCGAAATTCCCGCTGCAGAACGTCACCTACTTCACGCCGTTCGGCTCCGATGACATCAGGCTGGTCACGAACGCGATCACCGACATGCAGAAGAAAATTCCGGCGATGAACGACGCATGGGCCAGGAACGGCCTGACTTACCTCGGCGGCGCGGCGCTCGATACCTATCACCTGTTTGCGAAGTTTCCCGTCACCCGACTCGAAGATCTGCAGGGCAAGAAGATCAATGCACCCGGCCCCTCGGCGAACTGGGTGAAGAACACCGGCGCGGTCGCGGTCGCGGGCACGCTCAACACCTATTACGAGGACATCAAGACCGGCGTCTCCGACGGTGCGCTGACCTTCGCCACCGGCGCCTGGGGCGCCAAGCTGCAGGAGGTCGCCCCGTACATCACGAAGGTGAACTTCGGCTCGCAGTACGCGGGCGGCATCGCGATGAACAAGGGCCGCTTCGACAAGCTTCCCAAGGACGTGCAGAAAGTCTTCATCGAGGCCGGCAAGGTGTACACCGAGCAGTTCGCCAAGGCGCAGGCGGCGCTGGCAAACGAGCGGATGCAGCTGATGGCCAAAACCGGCGCGAAAATTTCGGATCTCTCCGAGAGCGAGCGCAAGCGCTGGGCCGACGCCCTGCCGCCCATCGCAAAGACCTGGGGTGCCGAAATCCAGTCCAAGGGCCTGCCCGCCACCGAAGTGCTGCAGGCCTACATGGCGGCGCTGAAGAAGGCCGGCACCAAGGTCCCCCGCGACTGGTCCAACTGAAAATCTCCCCGCCGCGATGAGGGGGGATCGCCCGCCCTGCGGGCGGAGCCCGCGATACGCGCCTCGCGGACAGGGCCACCCGCCGCGCGGGCGCCTCGAGCCGCGTCACGCACCGCAGCCCGTGTCCGAATCCGGGGCCTGATCCGACGCCGATGGACCCCCTGCCGGATTTCGCCGAACCGCCGTCGTCGATCGACGGCTACAACTGCTCCCAGCCGGGCGGATTCCACCGCCTCACCGGCGCGATGAACGCCATCGGTACCATCTGGATCCTGGTGCTGATGGTGCTGATCAACAGCGACGTGATCGGCCGCGACCTGTTCGGCGCGCCCGTGCGGGGCGTCACCGAGATCGTGTCCATGTCCATCGTCGGCATCGTTTTCATGCAGCTCGCCGACACGCTGCACGCGGGCCGGTTCACGCGCGCCGAGGTGCTGCTCGGGGTCCTGCAGCGGCGCAGCCCCCGGCTTGCGCGCGCGCTGCAGGGTCTCTACCACCTGGTCGGCGCGGCGCTGCTGGCGGTGATTTTCTGGGCCAGCTGGGAGCCCTTGATCGAGGCGTTCCGTATCGGCGAATACGTCGGCGCGGTGGGCGACTTCCAGGCTCCGATGTGGCCGGTCCGGATGATCATCGTCGCCGGCTCGGCGTGCACCGCGCTGTCCTTCCTGTTCCTCGCCTGGGACGACTTCCGGGCCGCGGGCACCCGGCGATGACCTGGAACGTCGCGGTATCGCTAGGTTCGCTTGCGCTGATGCTGGTGCTCATCTACTGCGGCATGCACGTCGCGGTGGTGCTCGGGGTGCTGTCGTTCGTCGGCGTGTGGCTGATCAAGTCCGACGTCCAGATCGCCGCCAATCTCCTCGCGCAGGCGGCGAGCGACGCGATCGCCAGCCATATCTTCGGGGTCGTGCCGCTGTTCGTGCTGATGGGGTTCGTGGTCGCCATCGCCGACATCGGCAAGGACGCATTCGAGGTCGCGAACCAGATCTTCCGCAAGCTGAAAGGGGGTCTGGGCATCGCCACCGTTGCCGCCAACGCGGTGTTCGCCGCCATTACCGGCATTTCCATTGCGTCGGCGGCCGTGTTCACGCGCGTCGCCGTGCCGCAGATGCTGCGCTTCGGCTACACGCCCAACTTCGCGGTCGGCGTGGTCGCGGGATCGTCGGTTCTCGGGATGCTGATCCCGCCCTCGCTGCTGATGATCCTGTACGGGTTCCTCGCCAACCAGTCGGTGGGCGCAATGTTCACGGCGGGCATCGTGCCGGGGCTGCTGCTCGCCCTCGCCTATGCCGTCGGCATCGTCGTGATGGCCTACGTTTTTCCGTCGTTTGTCGGCGGTGAGCGCGCCGCCGCCGACAGCGACCCGCTCATGAGCGTCGCGCAAATGCTGCTCAAGCTGGTGCCCGCGCTGCTGCTGATCGTGATCTGCCTGGGCGGCATCTATGCGGGCGCTTTCACCGCCACGGAGGCCGGCGCGGTGGGCGCGCTGCTGTCGCTCATCATCGCTCTCGCGCGCGGCCGGCTGGACCGGAAGAAATTCTGGCAGGTGCTGGTGGAAACCGGGCACGTCACCGTGTCGGTGTCCTTTCTCATCATTTGCGCCAACATCTACACCCGCATGCTGGCGATGTCGGGCACCCCGCAGTTCCTGGTGGAGACCATGGCCGGCGCCGGCCTGGGCATCTATGGTTTTATTGCGATCTACGTCTTCATCGTGCTGCTGCTGGGCACGATCATCGACTCCTCCTCGATCATGCTGATTTGCCTGCCGCTGATGCTGCCGATCGCCGAGACCTTCCAGCTCAACCTGATCTGGTTCGGCGTGATCACCGTCGTGGCGGTCGAGATCGGGCTGCTCACGCCCCCGTTCGGGCTTTCGGCGTACGTGATCAAGAGCACGCTGAACGACCCGCGTGTGGGCCTGGGGGACATTTTCAGGGGCACCGCGCCGTTTACGGCGATCATGTTCGCGGTGCTCCTGCTGCTCATCGCGTTTCCGCAGCTGAGCCTCGTGCTGCTTTGATCGAAGGAGGGATAGCCATGCCGCGCAGGATCGTCGACATCTCGATGCCGCTGGAAAACGACGTCGTTTCCGACCCGCCGCCGTTCTCGCCCAGAATCCAGTACTTCGACCACACCCTGTCGCTCGGGCAGATGCTGCCGTTCTTCCCTGGTCTCAAGGCCGAGGATCTGCCCGACGGCGAGGCCTGGGCGGTGGAAAAGGTCGAACTCATCACCCACAACGGCACGCATCTGGACGCTCCCTATCACTTCGCCTCCACCATGAACCGGGGCGAACGCGCGATCACCATCGACGAGGTCGACCTCGACTGGTGCTTCCAGCCCGGCGTGAAACTGGATTTCCGGCATTGTCCCGATGGCTATGTCGTGACCGCCGAAGACGTGGAGCGCGAACTCGCGCGCATCGGCCATCAGTTGAGGCCGCTGGAGATCGTCGTGGTGAACACCCGGGCAGGCAGCCGCTATGGCAACGACGACTACGTCAGCGCCGGCTGCGGCATGGGTTACGGCGCGACCATGTACCTGCTCGAACGCGGCGTGCGCCTGACCGGCACCGACGCCTGGAGCTGGGATGCGCCGTTCGTCTACACCGCCGAAAAATACCGGCAGACGGGCAATGCGAAGCTCATCTGGGAAGGCCACAAGGCCGGGCGGGACATCGGCTACTGCCACCTGGAAAAGCTGCACAACCTGGAGGCGCTGCCCGCCTACGGCTTCACGATCGCCTGTTTCCCGGTCAAGATCCGAGGGGCGTCCGCCGGTTGGACGCGCGCGGTGGCGATCTTTGACGATGCGGTCCTTGAAGCCTCGCGACAGACCCTGCCGGCGGCCCGGAACGCGTCTGAATGAGAGGCCCGGTCCTCCTTGCGGGATAGGCGGCCGGCAATGCGCCGCCGCTTGCCTGACTCGGTTGATTTTGCAGTGCAAAATCTGTAGCCTTGAAGCTATCCGCAAAGTCAGTACCAACCGTCATTTTCCAGTCAAGAGGTTCAGCATGGAAACCACCGAAATCACCAGAGACAAGCTCGTTTCCGACATGAAAGTCGTCATCGCCGACGCCGAGGAATTGCTGCGCGCGACAGCCGGCCAGGCGGGCGAGAAGGTCGCCGCCGCCCGCGCCAGGATCCAGGACAGCATGGATGCCGCAAAGATCAAGCTGGCGCAGCTCAGCGAGGTCAGCGCGGAGAAGGCGAAGGCCGCCGCGCGCGCCACCGATGATTACGTGCATGAGCACCCCTGGCATGCGGTGGGCATCGCCGCCCTGGTCGGTCTCGTGCTCGGCACGCTGATCTCCCGGCGTTAGTCCTTCAACGATGTCCGAAGCAGCTGGCGGGGAGGGCCGCCAGGCAGGCGGCCTGCTCGTTTCGCTGAAGACGCTGGCGCGCTCGCTGCTCGCGCTGGCGCATACGCGCCTGGACATCATCGGCAGCGAGATCGAAGAGCAGCGCGCAATCCTGTTGCGCGAGGTGCAGCTGGCGGTCATCGCCGCGTTCTGCCTCGGCTTGGGCGCGGCGTTCACCGCGCTGTTCTTCGTCGTCCTGTACTGGGACAGCCAGCGGCTGCTCGTGATCGGACTATTCGCCGCGGCATTCCTCATTGGTGCCGGCGCGATGATTGCCGCGCTGCGCGCGGCCGGCCGCGAACGGCCCCGCATCTTCTCGGCCACGATCCAGGAACTGGACAAGGACCGCGAGTCGCTGCGATGAACTCGGTCACCCGGATCCGTGCGGAGCGCGCGCACCTTCTGGCGCGCGCTGCGGTCGAGCGCGAGCGCCTTTCGGTGCGGCTGCAGGCCTGGGAGGCGCCGCTCTCGCTCGTGGACCGGGCCGTCGCCGCAGCGCACTACGTGCGCCGTCATCCGCAGTGGCTCGTCGCTGCGGCATTGCTGATCGCAGTCCTGCGACCGCGACGGGCGCTTGCCCTGGCGCGCAACGGCCTGATCGCCTGGCGCGCCTGGCGCTGGATTGCGCAATCTCTTCGCGGCCCCGGCAGACCCGTATGAAAAAAGAACAGCGGCTATGGAACTTCTACACGATGGTGGAGCGTGAGCGCAAGTTCATGCTCGGGGAAATGTCCCAGGTGAAGGGACTGATGCCTCTGCTCATGAAGCCGCGCAACAAACAGAAATGGTCGGCGGCGGACAAGCGTGAACTGATGATGCACCTGAAGAAGCTGTCCCTGGTCAGCCCCTACATTGCCGTGATCGTGCTGCCCGGCGGCTTCGCCGTGCTGCCGGTTCTGGCCTGGTGGCTGGACCGGCGCCGCGGCCGGCGCGCACCACCCCAGGCCAAGGGCGCGGGCTGAGAAATCGGCCGGCATCTCCTCCGACCGCAAACAAAAGAAACCGGAGCGCGGCCGCGGACAATCCCGCCGGTGCTACAGGTTCCAGTCGTAGTCGACGCTCAACGGCGCATGATCGCTGAAGCGCCGCGTCTTGTAGATCGAGGCCTTCACGGCCTTTGCGCCGATCTTCCTGGTCGAGATCTGGTAATCGATGCGCCAGCCCACGTTCTTTGCCCACGCCTGGCCGCGGTTGGACCACCACGTGTAGCCCTCGCCGGCCGCCTCGGGGTAAAGCCGGCGATAGACATCGACCCAGCGCAGTTCGTCGAACACGCGCGTGATCCAGGCGCGCTCTTCCGGCAGGAAGCCGGAGTTCTTCTGGTTGGACTTCCAGTTCTTGAGGTCGATCTCCCTGTGGGCGATGTTCCAGTCGCCGCAAAGCACGACCTCGCGGCCCGACCGCGCCAGCTTGGCAAGGTGCGCAAAGAACCGCTTCAGGAACCGGAACTTGGCCGCCTGCCTGTGCTCCCCGCTGGAGCCTGAAGGCAGGTAGACCGAAACCACGGACAGGTTGCCGAACGCCAGCTCGATGTAACGCCCTTCGGCGTCGATATCCTTGATGCCCAGGCCCTCGATGACCTGGTCAGGCTGGCGCCGCGCATAGATACCGACGCCGCTGTAGCCCTTCTTCTCGGCGTAGTGGAAGTAGCCGTAGTACCCGGATGGATTGAGCATCTTCGCCGTCATGTCTGCGGCCTGCGCCTTGATCTCCTGCAGGCAGACGACATCGGCCCGCTGGCGCGCGAGCCACGACGGAAAGCCCTTCGCGAACGCCGAGCGGATGCCGTTCAGGTTGAGCGTGACGACGCGCACTTCGCCTCCCGCGAGAGCGCCGCATACAGCACCTCGGTGCCGAGTATGAAATCGTCCAGGTCCATCTTCTCCTGCGGATTGTGCGAGCCGTGCTCGTTGCGGATGAAAATCATCGCGCTCGGAACGCCGCAGTTGGCGAACACCGCGGCATCATGCCCGGCTCCGCTCGGAATCTCTATATAGGGCACCTGCAGTTCCTCGCAGATGCCGACCAGCCGGCGTTTCAGTTCGGGCGCGATCTCGCCCGGCGGGGTGAGGATCTTCTCGTCGAACTCGAATTCCACGCCCCGGTTGCGGCGCACGATGGCGCATTCGTCCTGCAGCAGTTGGTAGAAATCGTCCAGCGTCTGCTGCGACTGGCTGCGGATGTCGAGGCTGAACGCGATCTCGCCCGGGATGCGCGTCAGCGTATGTTCGGCCGCGTTGGTCTGCACCACGCCGCTGGTGATCACCAGATCCACGCCCTGGCCCTGCAGCTTCTCCCAATGCTCGTCCAGGCGCGTAAGCAGGTCGGCCAGCGCGAATACGGGATCATGCCGCAGCCAGCGCGGCACCGCGCCCGAGTGCCCGGTCGCGCCGCGGCACAGGACGCGGAAATGGCGGATATTGCCGCGTATCCCGGTGACCACCGCGACCGGCACCCGGCGCGCCACCATGGACGGACCCTGCTCGATGTGAAGCTCGTAGTAGGCCGCGATCGAGGCCGGTTCGACGAGCCGGTCCCCGCGCCCGATGCGCGCGACGTCCGCGCCGAGTTCCTCGAGGTAGTGCCGCAGCGGCAATTGCGTATCGCGGTGCGGGCGTCCCATGTCGTGCAGCGTCAATTCGCCGAACAGCGCCAGCGACCCCAGATAGGCCTTGCCGAACCAGGCGCTTTCTTCGCCGCGCAGACCGTACAGCCTGATGGTGTGCTGCGGCGCCTCGCCTTCGCTCTTCATGCGCAGCAGGCACACCAGGCCGGCGACGATCCCCGCGGCGCCGTCGTAGTTGCCGCCATGCGGCACCGAGTCCATGTGCGAGCCGGTCGCCACGACCGGCAGCGACGGATCGCTCCCCGCAAGCGTCACCACGAGATTGGCGGCCGGGTCGCGCCCGACCGAGAGCCCGCCCTCGGCTGCAAGCTCGGCGATGTGGTCCAGCCCGAGCGTCTCGGCACGACCGTAGGACGGACGCGTCACCCCCACGCCGTCGCCGGAGAGCTCCCGCAACTCGGCGAAAACACTCTGAATGCGGTTGCGCCAGTAGGAATCGTCAAACGGTCGCGCGAATTCGCTCATACCTGCACCTACACCTGTATGGCGTGCCGCAACGCGCGCTCGCTCAGTTGAGCGTCCACCACCACCGCACCGGTCAATTCGGCCACGCGCGAAATCGAGTGCTCGGCGCAATAGCGCTCCATGCCTTCGATCACGGCTATCATGGCCCGCGGATGCAAAAACGATGCCGTGCCGACCTGCACCGCGGCGGCCCCGGCGAGCAGGTATTCGATCGCGTCTTCGGCAGTCGCTATGCCTCCGCAGCCTATGACCGGAATCCTCACAGCGCGGGCGCACTGGTAGACCATGCGCACGATGATAGGCTTGACCGCAGGGCCAGACAGCCCGCCCATCACGTTGCCCAGCTTGGGCATGCGCGTGTTGACGTCGATCGCCATACCGAGAAGGGTGTTGGCGACGACCACGGCCTCGGCACCGGCGTCCTCGGCGGCGCGCGCGATCGCGCCGATATCGCCGGTGTTCGGCGTGAGTTTCGCCCACAGCGGCAGCGCCGTGCGCGCACGCATGGCTGCGATCGCCGCCACGGTATCCCGCACCGACATGGCGAACGCCATGCCGTCGGCCTCCAGGTTCGGGCAGGAGATGTTGGCCTCGATCGCGGCCACGCCGGGAACGGAGAGCTCGGCACAGGCCTGTCCGAACTCCTCGGCGGTATCGGCCGACACGCTCACCACCAGCGGCGTGTCCCAGGCGCCAAACGCCGGAACGATCTGCTCGCGAAAATGCCGCAGGCCCTTGCTCGGAATGCCGATCGAGTTGAGCATGCCCGCATCGGTTTCGCAGACGCGCGGGGTGGGGTTGCCGGTGCGCAGCTTGGGCGTCACGCTCTTGGTCACGCAAGCCCCTAGCCGCGCGAAATCCATGACCCGGCTGTGCTCGAGCCCGAACGTGCCCGATGCCGGCATCACCGGGTTCTTCAGGGTCAGGCCACCGATGGTGACGCGCATTTCTACCATGACGGATCTACCATGCGCTGCCGGCCACGACCTGGCGCAGGTCGAACACCGGTCCTTCACAGCACACGCGCCGGTGCAAGCGCTCGCCGCCGACCTCGAACTCGCGCACGCAGCACAGGCACACACCGAAAGCGCAGGCCATCTGCTGCTCCAGCGCCGCTTCGCCGCGCAGGTCATATTCGCGGCAGAGCCGCTGCGCAAGCACAAGCAGCCGCGCCGAACCGCAGGTGTAGAGCATGTCCGGGCGCTCGGTTTCGATCAGACGCCGCAGCAGCGGCTCGACCCGATCGAGCGCGGAGGACCCGTCGCTGTCGAACACGGCGTGGACCTCGGTTCCCGTCCCCTGCACGAATTCGTCGTCCATCAGGTCTTCCGGCCCGCGCGCCGAAAGCACCGCGCTTACCGCCGCCCCGTTCGCGCCGGCAAGCGGAACCAGCGGCGCCATGGTCGCCAACCCCACTCCGCGCGCCAGCACCAGCACCCGATGCCAGTCGGGTTGGAACGTGAAGCCGCGTCCCAGCGGGCCGACGGCGTTCAGCGCGTCGCCGGGCCGAAGTCCGGCGAGCGAGCGCGTGCCCGATCCGGTGACCTTATACAGGAACTCGATGCGGCGCTCGGCGGGACGGGCGGCAAAGACGCTCATCGGCCGGCGCAGGAACGGCCGGTCTTCCCCATGCTGCGGACAGAGCAGGTTGAAGAACTCGCCCGCCTTCGCCCGTGTCAGCGGCGCATCGGCTTCGAGCACCAGCCGTTTGTACCGGGCGTTGACCCAGTCGTTGCGCAGCACCGGGCAACTGCGCTCGACGATCGGAAAGCTGCGGCCGTGCTCCGGCGCAGCGGGCAACGGCGCGGATGTAATCACAACAGCAGCTTCGGCAGCGCCGTCGAGATCGCGGGAACATAGGAAATGATGGCGAGCACGACAACGTTGACCGCGATAAAGGGCCAGATACCGGCGATGACCGTTTCCACCGATCGCTTCAGCGTACCGGAGGCGACGAACAGATCCAGCCCGAAAGGCGGCGTGATCATGCCGATGCAGATGTTGAGACAGACCACCAGGCCGAAGTGGACCGGGTCGATGCCCAGCGATGTGGCCACCGGAAACAGCGTCGGCACCAGCACCAGCAGGATCGAATTCGGATCGATGAACATCCCCGCGACGAAGAAGATCGCGTTGATGACCAGCAGGAACATCACCCAGTTCATCTTGTGTTCGCCGATGAACGACACCAGTACGTTCTGCAGGTCCGACAGCGTGATGAAATAGGAAAGCAGCGAGCCCATCGCCAGCAGCACGAAAATGATCACCGTGGTCACCGCGCTTTCCTCGGCGATCCGGAACACCTGTTTCCAGTCGAGCGCGCGGTAGATCCACAGCTCGACGACGAGCGCATACACCACCGCCACCGCCGCGGCCTCGGTGGCGGTGAAGCCGCCGGAATAGATGCCGCCCAGGATGACCGCGGGCATGCCGATGGCCCAGAAACCGCGGCCGAGCGACTGCAGCCGCTCGCCCCATGTCGGCCGCGCGGCAGGGCGGGCGCCGCAGCGCCAGGTCTCGACCTGCACCAGTACCATGTAGGCAATGCCCAGCACGATGCCTACGGCAAGGCCGCCGGCGAACAGCGCCGCGATCGAGGTGCCGGTGAGCCAGCCGTAGATGATGAGCGTGATGGAAGGCGGAATCAGCAGCGCGACCTCGGCGCTGGCCGCGATCAGCCCGAGCGCGAATTTCTCGCTGTAACCGGCACGCGTCAATTCCGGAAAAAGCAGCCGTCCCAGCGCCGCCACGGTGGCGGGCGCGGAGCCGCACACGGCGCCGAACATCATGCAGGAGCCGACCGTCGTGTGGCCGACCCCGCCAGGGTAATGGCCCATGAGGCGGCGCACCATGTCGGTGAGCTTCTCCGCGATGACCCCATGCGCCATCAGGTCGGCGGCGAACACGAAGAACGGGATCGCCAGCAGCGTCGAGACGTTGACCCCGCCCATGATCTTCTGCGCGATCACCAGATCGGGCATGTGCGGATAGAACGCGAGCTTGGCCAGCACCGCCGGCAGGCCCATGGTCAGCAGCATCTCGAAGCCGAAAAACAGCATCAGAAATGCCAGCGCGCACAGCGCAACGACGATCATTGGTCTTCAGGCCGGGGTGGCGCGCGCGGCGTCGAAGCGGCGGCTGCACCCGGCGAGTTCGAGCGCGTAGCGCAGCGCGAGCAGCGCGAAGCCCACCGGTATCGCGCCATAGAGCCAGATCACCGAAAGGTTGAGGGTCGGGCTGACCTGGCCGCTGTTGTAGACGAACACGCTGATGTCCACGCCGATCTTGGCGATGTAAAGCGAGAACAGCAGTCCGACCAGATTGATCGCGCCGACGATCCATGCCTTGGCCGGCCCCCGGATGCGTCCGAGGAATGCGCTCATGGTGATGTGCCGGCCGCGCTCCAGCGCCAGGCCAAGTCCCAGAAACACCACCCACGCGAGCGCGATCAGGGTGGCCTCTTCGATCCAGGCAAGCCGTGGCGCGAGCACCGGCACGGCGTTGCGCGCAATGACGTTGATGACGTAACCGAGCGACATCGCCAGCATCAGCCCGGCGAGCAGCACCCTCTCGATCGTGCGCAGAATGTGAAGCGCGACGTGCAGCATGGAAACCGGCTCGGCAGCGCTGCCACCGGGGAGCCCGGTGGCAGCGGCAGGTGCGCTAGTTGCCGGCCTTCTTGATATCCGCTTCGTACAGCGCGACCAGCTTCTGCCCTTCCGCGCCGGCGCGCTCGAGATACGCCGCCTTGGCCCGCGCGTACATCGCTTTGCCGAGACGCTGCCGCTCCGCTTCATCGGCCACCCGCACCTGCATTCCCGCCTTGCGGATGGTTTCCAGCGCCGTCTGCTGCGCGGCCTCCTTGTTCCTTTCCACCTCCGGACGCACTTCGTCGAACGCCTTGGCGATGATCTGCTGGTAATTCGCCGGCAGCGACTTCCACCAGCCGGGGTTGAACAGCACGATGTCCTCCATCGCGCCATGCTCGGTAACCACGAGGTTCTTCTGCACCTCGAAATACTTCATCGTGGCGATGGTGTCGAGCGGATTCTCCTGGCCATCGACCACCCCGGTCTGCAGCGCAGTGTAGAGCTCGCCGAACGCGATCGAGACCGCCGAAGCACCGACCGCAGCGAACTGCTCCTGCAGGATCTTGGAATCCATGACCCGGAATTTCTGGCCCTTGTAGGCATCCAGGTTGGCCAGGGGCTTGTTGGAGGTCATCGACTTGCGACCGTTGGGCCAGATCGTGATCGCCACCAGGCCGCGGCTGGAGAAGCTGTCGAGGATCGCCTTGCCGAACGGCCCCTCGCGCAATTTCTGCGATGCGGCGCGGTTGGTGGGATAGAGATACGGAATGTCGAGGACGGAAACGGCGGGATCGAAGCCGCCGAGGAAGGCCGCCGGCGAGACGGTGCCCTGGATGGTGCCGAACTGCGTGCCCTCGGTCATCACCCGCTGGTTGCCGAGCTGCGAAGAGGGAAAGATCTGCAGATCGACCTCCCCCTTGGTGCGCTCCTTCACCAGTTGCGCCACCTTGAGCAGGCCCTGGTGGCGCGGCTGCGTAGGCGCTTCGAGGTGGCCGATGCGCGCGCTGAACTTGGCCTTGGCCTGCGCCGGAGCCTGCTGCGGAATGACGGTGACGAACGAAGCCAGCATCAGGCTGGCGAGCTTCAATACGGTGGAATGGTTCATGTACGCTCCTAGGAAAACTTACGCTTCGGGAAACTTGGATACACCGCCGTGCTCGGCCGACCACTGCGCCGGCGCGTGCAGGAAATTTTCCACTTCGGCCAGTGTCGACTTGCTGAAGGTCTTCTGCTGTTTGGCGACGCGAAGGACGTCCCACCAGGTCGCCAGCGCGTGCAACTCGACCTTGATGTCCGTCATGATACGCTTGCTCTCCGGGAAAATGTCGTAATAGAAAATCACGAACACGTGATCGACGGTCGCGCCCGCATCGCGCAGCGCCTTGCAGAAATTGATCTTGCTGCGCCCGTCGGTGGTGAGATCCTCCACCAGCAGCGCCCGCGCGCCCTCCAGGAGGTGGCCCTCGATCTGCGCGTTGCGCCCGAAACCCTTGGATTTCTTGCGTATGTATTGCATCGGCAGCATCAGCGCGTCGGCGATCCAGGCGGCAAACGGAATGCCGGCGGTCTCGCCCCCGGCCACGGTATCGATGGTCTCGAAGCCGATTTCCCTGATGATGGTCGACGCCGCGAACCCCATCAGCGTACGGCGCAGGCGCGGGTAGGAAATAAGCTTGCGGCAGTCGATGTAGACAGGACTGGCCCAGCCGGAGGTGAAGATGAACGGCTTGTCCTCCCTGAAATGCACCGCCTGCACCTCGAGCAAGGCCTTCGCGGTCATCTCGGAGATGAGACTCTTGTCCTGCAGCGTGATGCCTTCTATCATGGGCTTACCCCAGATACGATGGAACGGATTGAACGACTGATGGTCGCGCGCCGCACCGGGTGCGGCGCAAACTCCAGCGCACCGCTCTGGCCGCGGCGCGCACCGCTGTGGCTTGGCTTGTTATCTCCCGTCCGATTGGCGCAATATAAGGCTATTTTAGCGCCATTCCGGGCACTCGATCGAGGGATATTGTGAAAACACTGCGAACTGCCGCGCTCTCATGTGCCGCGCTTGCGCTGCTCCTGTCCACGCACGCCGCCGCGCAGCAGCGCATGTACAAATGCGTGGATGCAAAGGGCAAGGTCTACTACACCCAGGTGCCGCCCAGGGAATGCCTGGGCAGGGAAGCGGAGGTGTTGTCGGGCCAGGGCCGGGTGACCAAGCGCATCGAGAGCGCACTCACCCCCGAGCAGCAGGCCGCACGCGAGGAAGAGCGCAAGAAACAGCTGGAGCAGGAGATCGTTGCGCGCGAGGAGAAGCGCAGGAACCAGGCGCTGCTCAACACCTATTCCAGCGAGAAGGACCTCGAGGACGCGCGCGCGCGCGCGCTCAAGGACAACGAACTGGCGGTCCGTGACACCGAAAAGCACATCGCCGATGCGGAAAAGCGCAAGAAAGCGCTGGAGGTGGAGAAGGAGTTCTACGTCAAGAAACCGATGCCGCCCAAGCTTGTGCAGGACATCAAGAACAACGATGTGGAGCTCAGGAACCAGCGCGAACTGCTGGAGGCCAAGAAGAGGCAGGTCGCCGACATCAACGCCAAGTACGACGAGGACAAGCGCAGGTATGTGGAACTGACCCGGGGTGCGCCGGCTGCCGCGGCTAGAGCAGCACCCAAGAAATAAAGGTGCGCTCGGCAGGCGCTGCGAAAACTAACCGGCCAGCTTTTTCTTCAGGATCTCGTTGATCTGGGCGGGGTTGCCCTTGCCCCGGGTCGCCTTCATCGCCTGCCCGACCAGCGCGTTGAAGGCCTTTTCCTTTCCCGCCCTGTATTCCTCGACCGACTTGGGGTTCGCCGCGATCACCTGGTCGACGATCGCCTCCAGCGCCCCGGAATCGGAGATCTGCTTCAGGCCCTTCTTCTCGATGAGTTCGTCGGCGGAGGCCGCTTCGCCCCTCCACATCGCATCGAACACTTCCCTCGCCATTTTTCCCGATAGCGTGTTGTCACGAATGCGCGCAACCAACCCGGCAAGCTGTGCGCTCGGCACAGGCGATTGTGCGATGTCCAGATTGTCCCGGTTGAGCGCGGCCGCCAGGTCGCCGCTCACCCAGTTTGCGCAGACCTTCGCCGCCTCGGTGCCGAGCTGCCCCACCATGTCTTCGAAATAGACGGTGGTCTCGCGCGACTGGGTCAGCAGACCGGCATCGTAAACGGACAGCCCGTAGTCACGCGCGTACCGCTCCCGCTTGGCCTGGGGCAGTTCGAGAAGTCCGCCCTTCACCCGCTCGATCCACTCCTCGGTTACGACCAGCGGCAGCAGATCCGGATCGGGAAAGTAGCGGTAATCATGCGCATCCTCCTTGGAGCGCATCGCCCGCGTCTCGCCGCTGTCCGGGTCGAACAGCACGGTCGCCTGGTGAATGGTTCCGCCGTCCTGCAGCGTCTCGATCTGCCACTTCGCTTCGTAGTCGATCGCCTGCTGCAGGAAGCGGAACGAATTGAGGTTCTTGATCTCCCGGCGCGTGCCGAGCGGTTCGCCCGGCCGGCGCACCGACACGTTGGCATCGCAGCGGAACGACCCTTCCTGCATGTTGCCGTCGCAGATGTCGATCCACCGAACCAGCGAATGCACTGCCTTCGCGTAGGCGACGGCTTCCTCGGCGGACCGCATGTCCGGCTCGGACACGATCTCGAGCAGCGGCGTGCCGGCGCGGTTCAGGTCGATGCCCGACATGCCGTGAAAGTCCTCGTGCAGCGATTTTCCCGCGTCTTCTTCCAGGTGCGCGCGCGTCAGATGAATGGTTTTTTGCCCATCCTTCAGCACGATCGAAATCGTGCCCCCATTGATGATGGGCAATTCGTATTGACTGATCTGGTAGCCCTTGGGCAGGTCAGGATAGAAGTAGTTCTTGCGCGCGAAAATCGAGCGTCGACTGATGTTGTCCGCGTTATTTCCGTTTACGGCGAGTCCGAATCGGAGGGCCCGCTCGACCGCCCCGCTGTTCGCCACCGGCAGCACGCCGGGCAGCGCGATGTCCACGGCGCACGCCTGCGCGTTGGGCACGGCGCCGAATTCCGTCGACGCGCCGGAAAACATCTTGGACGCAGTCGAGAGCTGGGCGTGGATCTCCAGCCCTATGACGACTTCCCATTCCATCACAAGACCCCGGCCGGGGCGCGCCGGTGCCAGTCGGTCGCGCGTTGGTAGTGATGCGCAACCGCAAGCATGCGCGCCTCGGAAAAATAGTTGCCGACAATGTGCAGTCCGACGGGCAATTCGTTCTCACCAAATCCGCACGGAACGGACATGCCCGGCAGCCCGGCAAGATTCGCCGGAATCGTATAGATGTCGCTCAGATACATCTGCACCGGATCGGAGGTCTTTGCACCGATCCTGAATGCGACTGTGGGCGAAGTCGGACCCATTACCACGTCGCATTTCTTGAACGCCTCGACGAAGTCCTGTGCGATCAGGCGCCGGACGCGCTGCGCCTTGAGGTAATAGGCATCGTAATAGCCGTGCGAGAGCACGTAGGTGCCGATCAGGATGCGGCGCTTCACCTCGGCGCCGAATCCCTGCGAGCGCGTCTTGCAGTACATGTCCAGCAGGTCGCGGTATTCGGGCGCGCGGTAGCCGTAGCGCACGCCGTCGAACCGCGACAGGTTCGACGAGGCTTCGGCCGGGGCTATCACGTAGTACGCCGGCACCGAGAGGCCGGAATTGGGCAGGCTGATCGCAACGCGCTTCGCACCGAGTTCCTCGAACTGCGCGAGCGCCGCTTCGATCGCCCGCCCCACGTCGGACGACAGTCCCTCGCCGAAGTGCTCCTTCGGGACGCCTATTCGCAGGCCCTGAAGCGGCCGGCCCGCGCTCGCGCCCTCCCAGGGCCGGTCCAGATCGCGGGTGTAATCCTCGCCCTCGCGCTCAAGCGACGTCGAGTCGCGGGGATCGAACCCCGCCATGACGTCGAGCAGCATCGCGACATCCTCGGCGCTCTTGCCCATCGGCCCGCCCTGGTCGAGACTGGATGCAAAGGCGATCATGCCGTAACGCGAAACGACCCCGTAGGTGGGCTTCAGGCCGGTGATCCCGGTAAGCGCGGCGGGCTGCCGGATCGAGCCGCCGGTGTCGGTGGCGGTTGCCGCCGGAGCAAGCCGCGCCGCGACCGCGCAGGCCGAGCCCCCCGAGGAGCCGCCCGGGACGAAGGCACGGTCCCAGGGATTCTTCACCGGTCCGTAGAACGAGGTCTCGTTCGACGAGCCCATGGCGAACTCGTCCATGTTGGTCTTGCCCAGTATCACCGCGCCGGCCGCGCCGAAACGCCCGATCACATGCGCGTCGTAGGGGCTCTCGAAATTCGCCAGCATCCTCGAGCCGCAGGTGGTGAGCCAGCCCTTGGTGCAGTAGATATCCTTGTGCGCGACTGGAATCCCCGTGAGCGGGGCATGCTCGCCGCGCGCGATGCGCGCATCGGCCTGCCCCGCGAGCGCGAGGCTCTTGCCCGGATCGACGGTGATGAATGCGTTCAGCTCCCCGTTCAGCCGCTCGATGCGTTCGAGGTAGATCCGGGTGAGTTCGACGCTCGAGATGTTCTTTGCGGCGAGCGCGGCGGACAGTTCCTTGAGGCTGGCGTTGATCACTCGATGACTTTGGGCACGAGGTAGAGCCCGCCCTCGACCTGCGGCGCCACGGACTGGAACAGCGGATGCTGGTCTGACTCCGTGACGGCGTCCTCGCGCAGCCGCAGCATCAGGTCCTGCGCGTGGGACATGGGGGCTATCCCCTCGGTATCGACCGCCCGCATGCGCTCGATCAGGCCGAAGATATCGTTCAGTTGGTCCTGCGTCTGCGCCGCCTCCGCCTGGCTGATCTCGATACGGGCGAGGTGGGCGATGCGCTTGACCTGCTCCAGGTCCAGGGGCACAAAAAATTCCTTTAGAACCGGCACTTGATTGCGTTATTATACCGTATTCGATTAACTCCCCTTTTCTAAGGGAATCAACAGGATGTTCGGTTTTTTACGCGGTTATTTTTCTGACGACCTGGCGATTGACCTGGGCACGGCCAACACGCTGATCTACGTGCGCGGCAAGGGAATTGTTCTGGATGAGCCCTCCGTGGTCGCCATCCGCCAGGAAGGCGGGCCCAGCGGCAAGAAGACCATCCAGGCCGTGGGCAAGGAAGCCAAGCAGATGCTCGGCAAGACACCGGGCAACATCACGACCATCCGGCCGATGAAAGACGGCGTCATCGCCGACTTCACGGTCACCGAGCAAATGCTCAAGATGTTCATCAAGAAGGTGCATGTCTCGCGGCTGCTTTCCCCGAGCCCTCGCATCATCATTTGCGTGCCCTGCGGATCGACGCAGGTCGAGCGGCGAGCGATCCGCGAATCGGCGCTCGGGGCCGGCGCCTCGCAGGTCTATCTGATCGAAGAGCCGATGGCCGCGGCGATCGGCGCCGACATGCCGGTCGCCGAGGCCACCGGCTCGATGGTAGTGGACATCGGCGGCGGCACCACCGAGGTGGGCGTCATTTCCCTGGGCGGCATGGTCTACGCGGGCTCGGTGCGCGTCGGCGGCGACAAGTTCGACGAAGCCATCATCAACTACATCCGCCGCAACTACGGCATGCTGATCGGCGACCCGACCGCCGAGGCGATCAAGAAGGAGATCGGTTCCGCCTTCCCCGGGTCCGAGGTGCGCGAGATGGAGGTGAAGGGCCGCAACCTCGCCGAAGGCATTCCGCGCAGCTTCACCATTTCCTCCAACGAGATTCTGGAGGCGCTCACCGAACCCCTCAACCAGATCGTCTCCGCGGTGAAATCTGCGCTCGAGCAGACCCCGCCCGAACTGGGCGCGGACATCGCCGAGAAAGGCATGGTGCTTACCGGCGGCGGCGCGCTGCTGCGCGACCTGGACCGACTGCTCATGGAGGAAACCGGCCTTCCGGTGATCGTCGCCGACGACCCGCTGACCTGCGTGGTGCGCGGCTCGGGCGAGGCGCTCGAAAAAATGGAAAAGCTCGGGAGCATTTTCACAAACGAATGATGCACCGACCCGAGGGACCTCTGAACGCGTGCGATATCGTCATTCCCGCGGCCTTCGGCCCCCGCAAAGGCGGGGAGGGAATCCAGGAATCCCGACCGGTCGCCGGACCCTCGCCCCAGGGAGCAGCATGGGCGCCTCCCCGCCTCCCGGCGGGGACGACTGATACAGAGGCCTGATGGACCACCAGCCGCCAGCGTTCTTCAACCGCGGCCCCGCCCCACTGGTTCGACTGATGTTCTTCGTCGTGCTCGCGCTGTTGCTGATGGTGCTCGATGCGCGTTTCCGCTACACCGAGACCCTGCGCGCCGGGCTTGCGCTGCTTGCCTACCCCTTCCAGCGCATCGCCATGGCCCCGGTGCAGCTTGCCACGGGTGTGGTCGGCTTCTTCTCCAGCCAGGTGCAGTTGCAGCGCGAAAACGACGCGCTGCGCGAAAAGCAGCTCCGGGCAGCGAAGGATCTGGTCACGCTCGAGGCGCTTGCCGCGGAGAACGCCCAGCTGCGGCGCCTGGCCGAGGCGCGCGAGCGGCTGCCTCGCAAATCGACGCTCGCTGAGATCCTCTACGCCGGCCGCGATCCGTTCTCGCGCAAGGTGATCATCGACAAGGGCCGAATGGACGGCATCCAGCCCGGACTCCCGGTGGTCGACGATGTCGGCGTCATCGGCCAGGTGACGCGCGTCTATCCGCTGCTTGCCGAGGTCACGCTGATCACCGACAAGGATCAGGCGATCCCGGTCCAGATCGTTCGCAACGGGCTGCGCGCCGTCGCCTTCGGCGCGGGCGATGGCGCGACCCTGGATCTGCGCTTCATGGCGGCGAATGCGGACATCCTGAACGGGGACGTGCTGGTCACCTCCGGGATCGACGGCACCTACCCGCCCGGCATTCCGGTGGCCAAGGTCGTGCGCATCGAACGCGACGCCGCCTATGCGTTCGCCAAGATCGCCTGCGTGCCCGCGGCAGGCACCAACCAGCACAATCAGGTGCTCGTCCTCGCCGCGGACGACAAGCTGCCGCCCGCGCCGCAGGTCGAGCCGGCCCAGGAGCGCCCCGTCAAAGGCAAGCGCGCGAAGAGGCGCGAATGATGGAAGACCGGCCGCAGCGGATCCTGCTTCCCGTGAAGGCGAACTTCATGGCGCTGACCACGCTGCTCGCGTTTCTGTTCAACCTGCTGCCCTGGCGGGATGTGACCGGGCTCCCGGACATGCTCGCGCTGGTAATCGCGTTCTGGTGCATTCATCAGCCGCGCAAGATGGGCATCGGCGCGGCCTGGCTGCTGGGCCTCATGATGGACGCGGCCAATGGGGCGCTGCTCGGACAGCATGCGTTCGCCTACTCGGTGCTCGCCTTCGCCGCCGTCCAGCTCAGCCGCCGCATCCTCTGGTTCGGCATCTGGCCGCAGGCGCTGCACGTGCTGCTGCTGCTGCTGGGTGCACAGCTGCTCATGCTATCGGTGCGCCTCTCAGCCGGCGGCGCCTTTCCGGGGTTCGTCTGGCTTGCCGGCAGCGGCATCGGAGCCCTGCTGTGGCCCGTGGTCACGTTCCTGCTGCTGATCCCGCAGCGCCAGCCCGAGATGGTGGACGCAGACCGGCCGATATGAACGCACCGACCGGCACGCGATGAAATTGACCGAATTCAAGAACACGCAGCGCGAGCTGTATTACTTTCAGGTGCGCGTCGGCGTGGCCGGCATGGTGGTGCTCGCGGCTTTCGCGGTGCTGCTGGCGCGCTTCGTCTATCTGCAGGTGGTGCAGCACGAGTACTACCGAACCAAGGCCGAGGACAATCGCATCTCCATTGTCCCGATCGCCCCCAACCGCGGCAACATCGTCGACCGCAGCGGCGTGGTGCTCGCGCGCAGTTATTCCGCCTATACCCTGGAGATCTCGCCCAGGCAGGTTCCCGATGTCGAGGCCGTCATCAACGAGCTGGCCTCCATCATCGACGTGCGCGCGAGCGACCGCAACCGCTTCCGGCGCATGCTGGTGGAAGCCAAGGGCGCCGACAGCCTGCCCATCAAGACGCGACTCTCGGACGAGGAGGTCGCCCGCTTTGCGGCCAACCGCTACCGCTTCCCGGGAGTGGAGATCAAGGCCAGGCTGTTCCGCCAGTACCCGCACGGCGAGCTCGCCTCGCATGTGCTCGGCTACATCGGCCGTATCAACGACCGCGACCTCGAACTCATCGCGGCCGAAAGCCTGGAGGCGAACTACAAGGGCAGCGATCACATCGGCAAGACGGGTCTGGAGCAGAGCTACGAGCGGCAACTGCATGGCGCGACCGGCTACGAGCAGGTCGAGGTCGACGCCGGCGGCCGCGGCGTGCGCACGCTTTCGCGCACCGCACCGACGTCCGGGAACAGCCTGTCGCTCACGCTCGATCTGCGGCTCCAGGAAGTCGCCGAGGAAGCGTTCGGTGCGCACCGCGGCGCCCTGGTGGCGATCGAGCCGGCCACCGGCGGCGTGCTCGCATTCGTGTCCAAACCCGGGTTCGACCCGAACCTGTTCGTCGACGGCATCGATCCTGCCAACTGGGAACTGCTCAACAATTCGCCGGACAGGCCGCTCATCAACCGCGCGCTCACCGGCCTGTATCCGCCCGGATCGACATTCAAACCCTTCCTGGCGCTCGCAGCGCTCAGTCTGGGCAAGCGCACCACCACACAGGCGATCGCCGACCCGGGGTATTTCATCTTCGGCGGCCACCGGTTCCGCGACGACAAGGTCGGCGGCCACGGCGTCGTGGACATGTACAAGGCGATCGTCGTGTCCTGCGACACCTATTTCTACATGCTCGCCAATGACCTGGGGATCGACAATATCTCAGGCTTTCTGCGCCAGTTCGGCTTCGGCGCGCGCACCGGCATCGACCTGGAGGGCGAGGCGGCCGGCGTGCTGCCCTCGCAGGAATGGAAAATGAAACGCTTCAGCCGCCCTGAGCAGCGCAAGTGGTACGCGGGCGAGACCATCAGCGTCGGCATCGGACAGGGTTACAACGCCTATACGCCGCTGCAGCTTGCCCAGGCGACGGCGGCGCTGGCGAGCGGCGGCGTGATGTACCGGCCGCACATCGTCCATTACATCGAGAACAGCCGCACCGGGGAGCGGACTTACGTCGAGCGCGAGCCGCTGCGCACCCTGGCGCTCAAACCCCAGCACATCGAGTTCATTCGCAACGCCATGGTCGGCGTCAACAAGGAAGGCACCGGCGCGCGCGCCTTCGCCGGCGCCGGCTACACCAGCGCGGGGAAGACGGGCACGGCGCAGGTGGTGGCGCTGAAGCAGAACGAGAAGTACCATGAATCGCGCGTGCAGGAGCGCCACCGGGACCATGCGCTGTTCATCGCCTTCGCTCCGGTGGAAAGCCCGAAGATCGCGCTCGCGGTGCTGGTCGAGAACGCCGGCTTCGGCGCCCGCGCCGCGGCGCCGATTGCGCGCCAGGTGCTGGACTATTACCTGCTGGGCAAACGCGTGCCGCCGGCCGACAAGGCGCCGGCCGGCGCGGTCGAGGACGACGATGAAAGCGATTGACCGTCTTTTCGCCCGCATCGCCGCTCCGATGGACGGCCCGCTGCTTTCGATCTCCGGCGGCTTGCTGTTGCTCGGCCTGCTCACGCTCTACAGCGCTTCCACCGACGGTTCCGCTCGGATCACCTCCCAGCTCTTCAATGTCGGAATCGCGCTCGCGGTGATGTGGATGGCCGCGCAGGTGCCGCCGCAGACCTTGATGCGGTTTGCGCTTCCCGCGTATCTGCTGGGCCTCGCGCTGCTCGTGGCGGTGGCGCTGTTCGGCGATGTGCGCAACGGCGCGCGGCGCTGGCTCTCCTTGGGCTTCGGCAGCGGGCAGCCTTCGGAAATCATGAAAGTCGCGATGCCGCTGATGCTCGCCTGGTACTTCCACAAGAACGAGGCGGCCCTGGGGCTGCGCGACTACCTCGTCGCCGCGGCACTGCTCGCGATACCGACCCTGCTGATCGCGCGCCAGCCGGACCTCGGTACCGCGCTGCTGGTCGCCGCGGCCGGGTTCTACGTCATATTCCTTGCAGGGCTGTCGTGGAAACTCCTCATCGGCGCCGCCGCGGCGCTCGCCGCCAGCCTGCCGTTCCTGTGGTCGCTGATGCATGATTATCAGCGACGGCGGATCCTGACGCTCTTCGATCCCACCGAGGACCCGCTCGGCGCCGGCTACCACATCATCCAGTCCACGATCGCGGTCGGCTCGGGCGGGATTACCGGCAAGGGCTGGCTGAATGGCAGCCAGACGCACCTGGAGTTCATTCCGGAGCGCACCACCGATTTCATCTTTGCCGTCTATTCCGAGGAATTCGGCCTGATCGGCAACACACTGCTGCTCGCGCTCTATCTCGCTTTGATCACCCGCGGCCTCATGATCGCGGCCAACGCGCCGACGTTCTTTTCGCGCCTGCTCGCCGGCGCCGTGACGCTGACGTTTTTCACCTATGCTTTCGTGAACATGGGCATGGTGAGCGGCATCCTGCCGGTGGTCGGCGTGCCGCTGCCGCTGGTGTCCTACGGCGGCACGGCGCTGGTGACGCTGTTTCTGGACATAGGCATACTCATGAGCATCAACAGGCACAGGACGCTGGTACAGACATGAAAGGGCCCGCGCTCGCGCTCCTCGCCGGGCTGGCCGCGCTGCTGTCGGGCTGCGGGACACTGGGCACGCGCGCGCCGGGCATCGAGCGCGCTCCCGATGCGCAGACCGGCAGCGCGCCGCGCCCCGGGGCCTATTACAAGGACGACGGCCCGGGAGACAATCCGCCGTCCGACCTTGAGGCTATCGCCGACGCCGAACCGAAGCTCGAACCGCTGCACCGGTTCGCTAACAATCCCTACAACGTGCTCGGACAGGATTACGTCCCTCTGCGCAGGCTGCAGGCGTACCGCGAGCGCGGCAGAGGCAGCTGGTACGGGCGCAAGTTCCACGGCCAGCGCACCTCCAGCGGCGAACCCTATGACATGTACGCGATGACCGCGGCGCACCCGGTGCTGCCGATTCCGAGTTATGCGCGGGTCACCAACCCGTCCAACGGCCGCAGCGTCGTGGTGCGCATCAACGACCGCGGCCCGTTCCACACCGGGCGCGTCATCGACCTGTCCTATACCGCGGCCTGGAAGCTCGGCTACGTTGCCAACGGCAGCGCACCGGTCGAGGTCGAGGCGATCACCCCAAAGGAGATCGCCTCGCTCGCCGCCCGCCGCGCGCCGGATGCAGCGCCTCCGGTGGTCGTCGCCGAGGCCGATGTGCGAGCGCTGCCGCCGGCTGCGGCACCGGAGGCCAGACCGCTCGATAGCACGCCCGCGACGGCGATTCCGGTCGATGCGCAGGCAAGCGGCGTGTACCTGCAGCTGGGCGCGTTTTCCGCGCGCGCGAACGCGGAGAATTTCCGTTCCAGGCTCAACGCACAGCTGGCGTGGCTCGACCGGGCGATCGAAATCCTGCAGCGAGACGGCCTGTTCCGGCTGCACCTCGGTCCCTACCGCGATCGCGCCGAAGCGGGAGGCATCGCCGAGCGCATCCGCAGTGCGCTGAACCTCGAAGCGGTATTCGTGATCCGATGATGCGTGCGTGCGCTTATGGGGTGTTGGCTCTTGCCGCAGCGCTGCCCGGCTGCGCCGACGCGCCGAAGCAGGGCGCAACGCGCGAAGCCGCCCCGCGTCCGGCATCGGCGGCGATTTTGCATCTGCGCAAGATTGCGCCGGACTACTACGCCGACGACGGTCCGGACGGCGCGCCGCCGGTGGACCTGGCGCGCGTGGCCGATGCGATTCCCAGGCCCGAGCCCCTGCACCCGACGGCGAACGACCCCTACACCGTGTTCGGGCGCGACTATGCGCCGATGAAGGCCCCGGGGAACTACAGGCTGCAGGGAACCGCTTCCTGGTACGGGCGCAAGTACCACGGACAGCGCACCGCGAGCGGCGAAGTGTACGACATGTACGCCATGTCCGCGTCGCACCGCACGCTCCCGATACCGAGTTACGCGCGCATCACCAATCTCGCCAACCGGGCGAGCGTGGTCGTTCGCATCAACGATCGCGGCCCGTTTGCGTCCGGGCGCATCACGGATCTGTCCTATGCTGCGGCCTACCGGCTCGGCTTCACGCAGAGCGCCGTGGCTGTGGTCGAGGTGGAGAGCATCGTGCCGCCGGGGGAGGCCGTCGCGGCCGCGGCCCAGCCGCCCCGAACGGCAGGCGCACCAGCGGCTGCACCGGCGCCACCGGCCGCGGTGCCGGAACCCGAACCGTCTAAGCCGTCCTCGAGCGGGCGCAGCGGCATTTACCTTCAACTCGGCGCGTTTTCGGTGCCGGCGAACGCCGAGAACTTTCGCGCGCGCGTCGCGCGCCAGTTCGAATCGCTCGGCGCGGAAGTCTCGATCGAGCAGCGCGGGCGGCTGCACCGCGTGCAACTCGGGCCTTTCCGGGACCGCGCCGCGGCCAGTGCGGCAGCCGAGCAGGTGCGCTCGTTGCTGCAGCTGAAGCCCGTTCTGGTCGTACGCTGAGCCGCAGGGTACGGAGGGTATAATTCCCGCTTTTTCAGTGGTGCCGATGATCCCCAGCCTGCTCCTGCCCGCGCTCGCCGCCTTTCTCGCAGCGCTCTGCCTCCCCTTGCCCGCGTTTGCCGATATCCCCGCGCCGCCACCGGTCGCCGCGCGCGCCTGGCTGCTCATGGACACAGCCAGCGGCCAGCTACTCGCCTCGCAAGCCGAGCACGAGCGCGCCGAGCCGGCCTCTCTCACCAAGCTCATGACGGCGTACCTGACTTTTACGGCGTTGAAGGCAAAGACGCTGCAGCTTGCCCAGACGGTGCCGGTCTCGGAGCGCGCCTGGCGCGCAGTGGGCTCTCGCATGTTCATCGAGCCCGGAAAGCCGGTCACGGTGGAGGAACTGATACACGGGATGATCGTGCAGTCGGGCAACGATGCCTGCATCGCACTGGCCGAAGCCATCGCCGGCTCGGAGGAGGTGTTCGCGCAGATGATGAACCGCGAGGCGCAGCGCCTGGGGATGAAGGACACGAACTTCGTCAACTCGACCGGCCTGTCCGACCCCAAGCATTACTCTAGCGCCAACGACCTCGGGCTGCTCGCGACGGCCGTGATCCGCGATTTCCCCGAGTACTACCGGTACTACTCGATCCGCGAGTATCGCTACAACAACATCAGCCAGCCCAACCGCAACCGCCTGCTCTGGCTCGACCCCAACGTCGACGGCGTGAAGACGGGCCACACGGAAAACGCCGGCTACTGCCTTATCGCGTCGGCGAAACGGGGCCAGCGGCGGCTGCTCTCGGTGGTGCTGGGAACAACCTCCGAGAATGTCCGCGCCCAGGAAAGCCAGAAACTGCTCAACTTCGGCTTCCAGTTCTACGACAGCGCGCGCCTGTACGAAAAGGGCCAGACGGTGAGCACCTTGCCGGTGTGGAAAGGCAGCGCACGCGCGCTGAAGGCCGGCCTTGCCGCCGACTTGAGCGTAAGCGTTCCCAAGGGCATGACCGACAAGCTGAAAGCCGATCTGGTCAGCCAGCAGCCTCTGCTGGCACCGGTTTCCGCCGGCCAGCGCGTGGGCACGCTCAAGATCATGCTGGAGTCGAAGAGAATCGGCGAATATCCGGTGGTGGCGCTGGAGAACGTCGCGGCGGCCGGCATGTTCGGACGCGCCTGGGACACGATGCGGCTGTGGTTCCAGTGACCGGGGAGTCTGCTATGACTCAGGTGCTGAAAGCATTGGCTACCGCTTTGGGTCTATACCAGTCTCCCGATTTTGCCCGGTTTCGCATTTGCAACCGGGCAAAATCGGGAGAAATGCGATGGCAGATTGAACCGCCCTGTTTGAATCCGGCTCGGCTGACGAGGAAGCACGCCCGATGACCGTCTATCTCAACGGCGAATTCATGCCGATCGAGCAGGCGAAGGTTCCGGTTCTGGACCGCGGCTTCATTTTCGGCGACGGCGCCTACGAGGTGATCCCCGTCTATTCGCGGCGGCCGTTCCGTCTGCGCGAGCATCTGGAGCGCCTGAACGCGAGCCTGTCGGCGATCCGCATCGACAATCCCTGCTCGCATGCGCGATGGACTGAGCTGATCGGAAAGATAATCGATTCCAACCCCTGGGACGACCAGGGCGTCTACCTGCAGGTGACGCGCGGCGTCGCGCCGCGCAACCATCTGTTTCCGAAGGGGCTCACGGCTACCATTTTCATCATGTCCGACCCCCTGGTGACGCCTACCCGGGCGCTCATCGAGTCGGGCGCACCGGCCGTGGTGCTGCAGGATTTCCGCTGGTTGCGCTGCGACATCAAGTCGGTGTCGCTGCTGGGCAACTGCCTGCTGCGCACGCTCGCAGCCGACCAGGGCGCGATCGAGGCGATACTGGTGCGCGATGGTTTTCTCACCGAGGCCTCGGCGAGCAACGTCTTCATCGTCAGCAACGCCGTGGTGCTCGCCCCCCCGAAGTCCAACCTGATCCTGCCGGGCATCACCTACGACGTGGTGCTCGAGATCCTGAGGGCGAACGGCATCGCCCACGAGGTGCGGCCGGTGACCGAGGCCGAACTGCGCTCAGCCGACGAGGTCTGGTGCACCTCGGCATCGAAGGAGGTGCTGGCCATCACCACGCTGGACGGCAAGCCGGTCGGCCACGGCGCGGCTGCGGGCAAACCGGGCCCCGCCTTCGCGCGCATCCACCGGCTCTACCAGCAATTCAAGGCGACATTCATGCGCGCCCCCGATGCCCATGGCCAACCCTGATCCGGTACAGTCGCTCATCGCCTACCCCTGCGACTTCCCGATCAAGATCATGGGCAAGACACAGGCGGGTTTCGCGCAGGCGGTGATCGAGATCGTGCGGCGCCACGCGCCGGATTTCGATCCATCGACGCTGGAGATGCGACCGAGCCGCGAAGGGCGCTATCTTTCGCTCACCTGCACGGTGCGCGCCGAATCGCGCGAGCAACTCGACGAGCTGTATCGCGAACTCTGCGACCATTCGATGGTGACCATGGTCTTATGAAAATGCGGCGGCTCGGGCTGGTCGAGTACGCGCCCACCTACCGGACCATGAGGCGGTTCACCGAGGAGCGCGGCCCCGATACGCCCGACGAGCTCTGGCTGGTGCAGCACCCGGCGATCTACACCGTGGGCATCGCAGGGCGCAGCGACCATTTCCCGCGCGAGAACTCGATCCCGAGTCCGATTCCCGTGGAGCGCGTCGACCGCGGCGGGCAGATCACCTATCACGGACCCGGCCAGGCCATCGTCTACACGCTGCTCGACCTCGCGCGGCGCAAACTGACGGTGCGCTCGCTGGTGCGCCTGCTCGAACAGTCGGTGATCGATCGCCTCGCAGCCTATAATGTCCGGGCAGAGCGCCGTCCCGGCGCCCCCGGCGTGTACGTGGACGGCGCCAAGGTGGCTGCGCTGGGCCTGCGCGTTCGGCGCGGCTGCTGCTACCACGGCATCGCGCTCAATGTGGACATGGATCTCACCCCTTTTTCAGCGATCGACCCCTGCGGCTACCCGGGCCTGGCGGTCACGCAGACCTCGGCGCTGGGCATCCGCGTGGACACCGACGCCATGGGCGAGGCGCTCGCGCACCGCATCGCCGAATTGCTGGAGACCCACCATGCAGCCGGGTGACAAGCCCGATGGTAAACAGCGGGCCCGGGCCAAGACCGCGCGCATCCCGATCAAGGTGGTGCCGCAGGAGGCGCTGAAAAAACCGTCGTGGATACGCGTGCGCGCCGCCTCCGACAATTCGCGCTTCGCGGAGATCAAACGCACGCTGCGCGCAGCCAACCTGCACACGGTCTGCGAGGAGGCCTCCTGCCCCAACATCGGCGAGTGCTTCGGCAAGGGCACCGCCACCTTCATGATCCTGGGCGACCTGTGCACGCGGCGCTGCCCGTTCTGCGACGTCGCCCACGGCCGGCCCAAGCCGCCGGATGCCGGGGAGCCGCTGCACCTGGCGCGCACCGTCGCCGGCCTGGAGCTCGCCTACGTGGTGATCACCAGCGTGGACCGTGACGACCTGCGCGAAGGCGGCGCCGGGCACTTCGCCGACTGCATCCGCGCAGTGCGCGAGCATTCGCCCGGTACGCGCATCGAAGTGCTGGTGCCCGACTTCCGCGGCCGGATCGAAAAAGCGCTGGACGCGCTTTGCGCGGCACTGCCCGATGTAATGAACCACAACCTGGAGACGGTGCCGCGGCTGTACAAGCAGGCCAGACCGGGCGCCGATTACACGCATTCACTCAAGCTGCTCTCCGAATTCAAGGCTCGCCACCCGGGCATTCCCACCAAGTCCGGGCTCATGGTGGGACTGGGGGAAACCGACGATGAGATTCTCGCCGTGATGCGCGACCTGCGCGCCCACGGCGTCACCATGCTCACCATAGGCCAGTACCTGCAGCCCTCCGCGCACCACCTGCCGGTCACCCGTTACGTGCATCCGGACGTGTTCGCGATGTTCGAGCGCGAGGCCAATGCGATGGGTTTCGCGCATGCAGCCGTCGGACCGATGGTCAGGTCGAGCTACCACGCCGATCATCAGGCACAGCTTGCCGGCGTCGCCTGAGCGTTCGCGCGCGCATGAGCCTCCACCCCCTCGCCGGCCAGCCCGCTCCGGCCGAGTCGATGATCGATGTCGCCGCGCTGGAGCACGCCTACTACGCGTTTGCGCCCGATCCCGGCGATGCCGGACAACGGGTGAGCTTCGGTACCAGCGGCCACCGGGGCAACCCGTTCGATCGCAGTTTCAACGAGGCCCACATCCTGGCGATGACGCAGGCGATCTGCGAGTACCGCACCGCGCAGGGAATCAGCGGCCCGCTGTTCCTGGGCAAGGACCCGCATGCGGCCTCCGGGCCCGCTGAGCGGACTGCGCTCGAGGTTCTGGCAGCAAACGGAGTCCGGGTGCGCGTGCAGCGCGACGACGGATACACGCCGACCCCCGTCATTTCGCACGCGATCCTGGTTCACAATCGAGCCGTCGCGGGGCCGCGCGCCGACGGCATCGTGATCACACCGTCCCACAACCCGCCTACGGACGGCGGCTTCAAGTACAACCCGCCGCACGGCGGCCCGGCCGACACCGACGTGACCGGATGGATCCAGGATCGCGCGAACGAGCATCTGCGCGCCGGAAACGCCGGCGTGAAGCGCGTGCCCTACGACTGGGCGTGCGAGTCATCAACCTGCGAGGCGATCGATTTCGCCGAGGCCTACATCACGGATCTTGCGTCGGTCGTTGACATGGAGGCCATCCGCAGGTCCGGGATCAGAATAGGCGTCGATCCGCTCGGCGGCGCTGCTGTTGCGCTCTGGAAGCCGCTGGCAGAGCGGTACGGCCTCAACGTCGAGATCGTGAACCCGGCCGTCGATCCGACCTTCGGCTTCATGACGCTCGATCACGACGGCAAAATCCGAATGGACTGCTCCAGCCCGTACGCGATGGCCGGCCTGGTCGCGCTCAAGGACCGCTTCGACGTCGCCTGGGGCAACGACGCCGACGTCGACCGCCACGGCATCGTGACGCCCTCGGCCGGACTGATGAACCCGAACCACTACCTCGCCGTTGCGATCCACTATCTCGTCACCCATCGCCCGCAGTGGCCGGCCACCGTCGCCATCGGCAAGACGCTCGTGAGCAGCACGCTCATCGACCGGGTCGCGGCCGATGTCGGCCGAAGACTGTTCGAGGTGCCCGTGGGCTTCAAGTGGTTCTCGCCGGGCCTGCTCGAGGGCAGCCTGTGTTTCGGCGGCGAGGAGAGCGCCGGCGCCAGTTTTCTGCGCCGCGACGGCACGGTCTGGACCACCGACAAGGACGGCATCATCCTCGGCCTGCTGGCCGCGGAAATTACCGCCGTCACCCGCAAAAACCCGTCCGCCTACTACGAGAGCCTCGCGGGCCGCCTGGGGCGCTTTCACTACACGCGCATCGACTCGCCCGCCACCCGGGAACAGAAGGAAGCCCTCAACAAACTCACCCCCGAGACAGTCAGCGTCCCGACGCTGGCGGGCGACCCCAGCGTCGCGAAGCTGGTCAGGGCGCCCGGCAACGGCGCAGAGATCGGC
>Ga0155954_1145_pt1 | contig 28470 bp, 28 predicted proteins | sample RifCSPlowO2_02_FD_107608 | JGI IMG/M metagenome (GOLD analysis project Ga0155954, IMG submission 107608) | Betaproteobacteria bacterium RIFCSPLOWO2_02_FULL_65_20
TGCTGTTGATCATCGCGCTGCCTGTGCCGACTTCACGATCAGCGGCGCTCATGTCCTCGCCTCCAGGGTCTTCCCTTCCTCGACCACCGCGCGCCAGGCGAATGTCGCGCCGCCGAGCGCCCCGGTGTAAATCGATTCCGGATTGATATTCAGGGTCAACTCGCCGTAGTTTTCCCGCACCAGGTCCTTGAGCGCCTTCACCGCCGCCTCGTTCTTGGCGACGCCGCCGGTGAAGGTGAATTCGTTGCGGATGCCGCCGGAGCGCGCGAGTATGGACATCGCGCGCAGGATGATGGCGCGGTGCAGGCCCGCCATGATGTCCTCGCGCCTGTCGCCCAGCGACAGCCGGTCGCGCAATTCGGCGCCGGCGAACACGGTGCAGGTCGAATTGATCTTGATGGTCTTCGTGGACTTCATCGCCAGCGGCCCCAGCTCGTGCAGTCCCATGTTCATTTCGTCGGCGATGTAACCGAGGTAGCGCCCGCAGCCCGCCGCGCAGCGATCGTTCATCTGGAAGCTTTCCACGATGCCGCTCTTGTCGACCTGGATCGCCTTGGTGTCCTGGCCGCCGATGTCGAGCACCGTCGCCGTGCCCGCGTGCATCATGTGCGCGCCCAGGCCGTGGCACAGGATCTCCGAGCGGATGTGCTCCTTGGAGAAGGGCAGGCGCGCCCGGCCGTAGCCGGTGCCGACGGTGTACGTTTCTTCCAGCACGGTGTCCAGCACGCTCCTGATCGGCGCGCGGACGGCATCGCCGCGGCTCGCGGTGTCCGGCATCGCGATGAACGTGCGGTCCAGCGCAGCGAGCAGGTTGGCGCTGATCGCATCCCCGTAGACCCGGTTTTCGACCTCGATGATCGAGCGGTCGAACACGTTGCACAGCATGTCGTAGCGCGTTCCGGCTTCCTTGGCGACCTGCTCGCCGATGGCGAGGTAGCGGCTGCCGGCGATGTCGCGGAAAAAGTCGGACCTGCGCTTGGCACCCGGGGCGAACAGCGCCGGGGCTTCTTCCTGCAGCCGCTTGAACACCTCGGTGAGCGCCGACAAGACGGCCTTGCTCTCGTCGCCGAAGCGTGCGCCCTCGGCGTTGCGCAGGCAGGTCGTCTCCAGGTCCGCCAGCTGCACCAGGAACTGCTCGAGCCGGAAGTCGCGCTCGAGCTGCGCGAGGAAATCCTCGAGCGCGCCGTTCAGTGCGCCGGACCGGGACAGCGCCTGCCGAAACAGGTAGAAGCGCGCGTTGACCAGCGCCTCCTGCTGGGCGATCTTCGCCGCGGTGTCGTAATTCGATCGCGAGTTGGTGATGCCGCGGCCGATTACGTTCTGTTGCTCGTCGATCACCACCGCCTTGGTGGTGGTGGACCCGAGATCAATGCCGATGAAGCAGCGCATGTCTTCTTTTCCTCGTCAGTGCATCGCCGCGGCGGCGGCGGCGGAGCGCTTCTGCTTGATCATCTGGAAGTAGGACTCCAGCCTGTTCTTGATGTTCGCCGCCGAGAAGTAGCGCGGGTCCACCAGGTCGGACTCGATGAACGCAGCGGGCTTGCCGGTGCGCTTTTCGACTTCGCGCAGCATCAGCAGCTGACCGGCGGAAAAGCTGTTGCAGCTCTTGATCGAATTGATCAAGAGGCCGTCGGCCTGGTACTCGTCCATGTAGCGGCAGATCATGTCGATGCGCTGCGGAAAATTCAGGTTGGTGTAGACGCCCAGGCAGTAGTCGGCCAGGGACTCCAGCGGGTGGTCCGGGTCGTGGCGGAAGCCGAAGTCGTAGACGCCGCCGACCTTGGCGTAAGTGCTGGCGACCACCACCGCGCCTTCGTCGGCGAACATTTTCCAGAAGTCGCGGAAACTGGTCCAGTTGGGCGGGCCTTCGACGATCAGCCGGTACTTTTCCTCGGTGAGCTCGCCCTCGGGCGTGATCGGCCCCTTCTTGTCCCGGACACGCTGGTCGATTTCCTTGCGCAGCCTGTCGTAGAACTGCGTCGCCTCGGGGGTGCCTCGGAACGCGGTGAAGATCGGTCCGATGTAATACACGGCGCCGAAGTAACCGTCGATCGGAGACGGGCGGTTCTTCGCCGACTGGAGAATCTTCACCAGATCGTCCTCGGCCTTGGCCGATTCCTTCATGTACTGGCGCAGCCGGTCGATGTCGAACTTGATTCCGGAGACGCGCTCCAGGGTCGGGATCACCGTCTGCTTGATTTGTTTGATGACGTAATCGCGCATGCTCTGCGAAATCTTGCCGTCGCCCTGGTAGGGCGTGTGCAGCATGACGGTCTCGCAGTCGTACTTCTGGCGGATCAGCTCGAACCACTTCATGAAGGTGAAGCAGCCGGTGTAGGACAGCAGCAGCAAGTCGGGCTTGGGCATCGGCTCGCCGGTCGGGCCGGTTTCGCCGTTGAGCATCATGCCCAGGTCGGACTTGACGTAAGTGCAGACGTCCTCGGAATGGCCGTCGCGCTCGGCGTCCATGATGAACTTGCCGGACTTCTTGCGCATGCCGTTCTGGAGCTGGTTGGTCTCCGGCAGGCTGCGGGCGAAGTTGAAGCACATCATCAGTTCATTGAGGTTTCCCGGCACGAAGGTGGCGCAGATCTTCCTGCCGTGATCGTGCGCGGTGGCCAGATCATGGTAGTTGGCGTTGATCATCTCCTTCTGCAGCCACATCGCGTCCTCCTTCTGGACCTCGGGGATGGGCTTCTTGGAGGGTTGCGGCGGCGTCATCTGGATAGGGGTGCTCATGCGGTGGCCTCCTTGGCGTTCGTATGGTGATAGGCAGTGGTGTGTCGGCCACCTTGCCGCACTCGCCGGGTCGCATCCCCGCTGCGCGGGGCGCCGGCGAAGCGGCCGTGCCAGCGAAGCGGCACAGCGTAGCCGGCGCATTGCAGCGCCTTCGCTGCGCAGGTTCCGAGGCGCGACGCTTCGGCGCTGCCTGCTTTCCGGCTCATGCGGCGCTCCACAGTTTGATTGAATCGGCAAAGGTGCCGGCCTGTTCCCGGATCGGGGCCATCTGGCCCGTGTTTTCGGCGAACTTGAAGGCGGTGTAGGGGATCTTGTGCTTGGCGAGCACGTCCTGGAGCATGGGCCGCTCGAGCAGCGCCGGGTCGCAGAACGACGGCGCCGCGAATATCACGCCCTCGGCGGAGTAGGTCTTAACCGACTGCACCAGCAGCCTGCCCTTGTCTTCCTTCTTGTCGTCGTACTTGGACGCCTGCTGGTTCGAGCGGTGCAGGAAAGCCTTCGAGAGCTCCAGCAGGGGGTTGTCCGTGACGGGCACATCGTCCAGCAGCCAGCGCATCACCAGCCCGAAGTCGTCATCCACGACATAGCAGCCGGACATCTCGATCGACTTGATCAGGCCCAGCGGCGGCTGCTCGCAGAACGAGCCGGTCAATACCACGCGCGCGTTGTCGCGCTTCGCGCGTTTTTCCAGATCGACCGCGGCGATGTAATCGCGCACCAGCTGCGTGTGTTCTTCGGGGGGCAGGACCATGCCCGCGCGTATGACCAGATAGACCTCGGAGGTCGGCGCCTGCCAGGGTTTCCGGGCGCGGTAGGTGTAGAGATCCTGCACCGCACGGCGGTTGTCGTTGTAGACCGCGATCGATGCGCGCAGCGCGTCGTCGGTCACCGGCTTGCCGGCAAGCCTGCCCAGGTCGTCGCGCAGCACCTGCATCTCGTGGATGTAGAATTCGCCGCCGACCGAATCCAGGTAGTTCTGCGGTACGTCGATGTAGCGCACGTACTTGTCCTTGAACAGGACCTGCCACATGCCCGACAGGTTGCGGATGACATCGCAGATCGATGGAAAGAGCATCCCATCCATGCAATCCAGCCGCCCGGTCAGCCCCATTTCCAGGGTCGAGCGCGGGATGCGGCAGATGTAGCTCTGGTAATAGGCGTCGCCCTGAATCACTTCCAACTGGTCGCCGCCGCCGAAAATGCCGACCGGCAACATGCCTGCGGCATGCACGATCTCGCGCGGCACGTACACCGGCATGTAGCCGATCGCCTTGCGGCCGGGCACGGCCGCCTTCCATTGCTTGACTGCGTCGAAGTGCAGATCCTCGAACAGCGCTTCGCAGCGGCCTACGATCTGTTTCAGTGTCGGGGCCATCAGACAATGCTCCTCTCGTGTTGTCGGCAACCAGCCATATCGTGCTCCGCGCCTTTACTATTGCGACCCGGTGATGGAGAGACGCCCTGGAGCCGGCCGGTTGGGCATCGCGCCAACCAAATAAGCAGGGCAACGGCACCATTCTCTGCTATTTTGAGCGCTCGCTGTACGCCGGACTTGACGTGGGGCTGTTACTAATTTAGTATTATCGTACTGAATTACTAGAAAGCTGTCAAGCGCGAATTTGTGTAGCGTTGATCGGATGCTGTTTCAGGCGCGTTCTGAGACAGTCTTCGACGCTACAGTGGGGCCGTCGCCGGCTTCTCTTTGATGGAAGGAGATCACTTGTGACAGATGTCAAGAAGGGGGCGGGCGCCGCAGCGCGCACCAGCGTATCGGTCGCCGTGACCGGCAGCGGCGGGGCTGGCGTGATGACCGCGGGCAACATGCTGCTCGCGGCCGCAGCCAAGGCCGGATGGTACGGGCTGATGGTCCGCTCCAGCGGTCCGCAGATCCGCGGCGGCGAGGCCGCCGCCCTCTGCCGCTTCGCCACCCACCCGCTCGACTGCCTGGACGATCGTTTCGACGTGCTGGTCGCCGTGGACTGGGAAAATCTGCACCGTTTCGCCGACGAGATACCGCTGGACTCTGCCAGCCTGCTGGTCGGCGATCCGGCCCAGGGCAATCCGCCGGAGGTCTACGTCAAGAGCGCCGCGCGCTATGCGCAACTGGGCATCAAGGGCATCGCGAAGGCCATTTCGGGGAGCTGGCCCAATATGGTGGTCCTTGGCGTTGCGGCCGGACTGATCGGCCTGCCCAAGGACGCGGTGCGAGCGGTGGTCGAGAAGACGCTGAAGAAATCGCGCGACGGGCTGGCGCCCAGTCTCGCGGCCGTCGAGGCGGGATACGAAGCCGCTTCGAGGATCGGCGGCGATGCAAAGCTTGCCCCGCCGGGGCCGCGCAGCGAACCGCGCTGGCTCATTTCCGGAAACCAGGCCGCCGGTTACGGCGCGGTGCGGGGCGGCGTGCGCTTCGTCGCCGGCTATCCGATCACGCCGGCCACCGAAGTGCTCGAATGGCTCGCGCCCGCGCTTGCCGACGTGGGCGGCGTACTGGTGCAGGCCGAGGACGAACTCGCATCGATCAATATGATCATAGGCGCATCCTTCGGCGGCGTGCCGTCGCTCACCGCGACCTCCGGCCCGGGCCTTTCGCTGATGATCGAGGCGCTGGGACTGGCGGTTGCGGCCGAAGTTCCGATCGTGGTCGTCGACGTGATGCGCGGCGGACCTTCGACCGGGATTCCCGCCAAGAGCGAGCAGAGCGACGTATCCATCGCCGTCAACGGGTTGCATGGGGATGCGCCGCGCATCGTCGTCGCGCCCAACTCCGTTTCCGACTGCCTGGTCACCACACAGTGGGCGGTGCATCTGGCCGAGACGCTGCAATCGCCGGCGATCGTGCTCTCCGACCAGTTTTTCGGACAGACACGTGCCGTGGTGGACCGGCCGCCCGACGCCACCTATGCAGGCCGGCGGCTGACGGCAGCGCCCAATGCCGATGCCTACAAGCGCTATGCGGTCACGGAATCCGGCATTTCCCCGATGGCGATTCCGGGTAACCCGGGCACCGCGTATACCGCAGACGGCCTGGAGCATACGGACCGCGGCATTCCCTCCAGCGGCGCCAGGGACCACACCATTCAGCTTGCCAAGCGCGAGCGCAAGCTGCTCGGGCACGAGTACGGTGATTTCTGGGCCGATATCGAAGGCGAGGGCGACATCGCGGTCGTGACCTTCGGTTCGTGTACCGGGCCGGTGCGCGAGGCGCGCTCGCGTGCGGCTGCGGACGGGGTGCAAACGCGCCTCGTCTCCATGCGTCTTCTGGCGCCCGCACAGGCCGACCGGCTCGCGAAGGCGCTCGCGGGGGTCAAGCGGGTGCTGGTGGTCGAGCAGAATCACAGCGGTCAGTTCCTGAAGTATCTGCGTTCGGAGTTCCAGCTTCCCGGCGAAGTGAAGAGCTTCCGCCGGCCGGGGCCGCTTCCGATCAGGGCCGATGAACTGCATCACCAACTCGTAGATTGGAGTCGCGCATGACTACCGCCACAGCAAGACCGACCGTGCCGATCAGCGCGCGCGATTTCAAGTCGGACTACAACCCGATCTGGTGCCCGGGCTGCGGCGACTACTCGGTGGTGTTGTCCTTCACGCGCGCGTTCGCGAGCCTGGGCCTGCGGCCCGAGAACACCGCGGTCGTCTCTGGCATCGGCTGTTCCTCGCGTATTCCCGCCTACCTCACCAGCTACGGCTTTCACGGCGTGCACGGACGCTCGCTCGCCGCCGCCGCCGGGCTGAAGCTGGCGCGTCCCGATCTCACCGTGGTGGTGGCCAGCGGCGACGGCGACGGTTATTCGATCGGGGGCAATCATTTCATGCACGCCTGCCGCCGCAACGTGGACATGACCTACGTGGTGATGGACAACCACGTGTACGGCATGACCAAGGGCCAACCCTCGCCGACGACCGAGCCGGACTGGAATTCGAAGCTGTCCCCGGGCGGCACCGGGGTGCGCACCTTTCATCCGCTGGTGATTGCGCTTGCGGCCGGCGCGAATTTCGTCGCGCGCGCCTTTTCGGGCGATCCGAGCGGCACGGCCAACGTCCTGGTCGAGGCCATCAAGACGCCGGGCTTCTCCTTCGTCGAGATCCTCTCGCCCTGCGTGACCTTCAGGCCCGAACAGCGCGAGTGGAAGAACGCCGTGCGTCCGGCGCCGGTCGGCACTACCAACGATCCGGCGCGCGCGGCGCGATATATCATGACCGACGACGGTTTCAACCTCGGCATCCTTTACCGCGGCGAACGCGCGCCCTATCAGCCGCCTATGGGCAGGGGCAACAAGCAGCCTGCCGACCTCGAGAAAGGATTCGCGATATGAATGCGAAGAAAGCAGCCGCAAAACCGGCCCGCGGGCATCCGCGCAAGGCCGCAGCCGGGGCGAAATCCCGCCCCGAGGCGGGAATCGCCAGCATCGACGAGCTGATGGCCTACGCCTACGCGCTCGAACTGGAGGCCGCTGAGCGCTACGCCGAGTTCGCCGATGCCATGGAGGCGCACAACAACCGCGAGGTCGCGGAGCTGTTCCGCAAGCTCGCGCGCATCGAGAACCGCCACGCCGAGCAGGTTCTCGAGGAGATGGGCTGGGTGAGTCCGCCTGACGCGCCGCACGGCGGATACAAATGGGAAGGCTTCGAGGCACCGGAGAGCGGCGATGTCACCGAGCTTCATTACCTGATGCAGCCTTACCACGCGCTGCAGATCGCGCTCCACAACGAGAAGCGCGCGCATGCTTTCTTTGGCAGCCTGGTCAAGCAGGCGCGCAATGCCAAGGTGAGAAAGGCGGCGCAGGAGATGGAGCAGGAGGAGGCCGAGCACGTGCGGCTGATCGAGGAATGGATCAAGCGCACGCCCAAGCCCGACGCGGACTGGGCGATCGATCCGGATCCGCCCGTGCTCGCCGACTGATCGCGGCCTGCCGGCCGCAGTTGCGCCGGACCGCTGCGGGAGCGACAGACGCGCACTGCCAAGGGGGCCGAAGCGCCCGTTTGACACAGGTCAAAGACTGGGCGACAGTGGCCGGATATACAGCCTGTCTGGCTTAGGAATCGGCATTCCTGGGGTCGCAGTCTGCAGCGCGCGGCTTTGAAAGCCATTACAACGGAGGAGATATGCCATGTCTAAGTTCATGTTGCGAATGACCGGAATCGCGCTCGCCGCGTTCGCCCTGTCCCCGGGGGCGCACGCGCAGGCCCCGATCAAGATAGGCTCGCCCCTGGCGGTTACCGGAGGAGCATCCTTTCTCGGCGACCCGGAGCTGAAGACGCTCCAGCTCTATATCGAGAAGATCAACGGCGAGGGCGGCGTGCTCGGGCGCAAGCTGGAACTGGTCAGTTACGACGACGGCGGGGCCCCCGACAAGGCGATCGGTTTCACCAAGCGGCTGATCGAAGAGGACAAGGTCGACATCATCGTCGGCGGCTCGACCACGGGCGCGACCATGGCCATGGTGCCGCTGGTGGAAAAGGCCGGGATCCCGTTCATTTCGCTCGCCGGCGCGGTGGTGATCATTGAACCGGTGAAGAAATGGGTATTCAAGACCCCGCACACCGACCGCATGGCAGCGGAAAAGGTATTCGAGGACATGAAGAAGCGCGGCCTGACCAAGATCGGGCTGCTCTCTGAGAACTCGGGCTTCGGGCAGTCGGGGAAGAAGGAAGCGCTGGCGGTTGCCGGCAAGTACGGCATCCAGATTGTGGCCGAAGAGATGTACGGTCCGAAGGATGCGGACGTCACCACGCAGCTCACCAAGATCAAGAACACCGCCGGTGTCCAGGCGATCTTCGTGTTCGGCTTCGGTTCGGGACCGGCGGTGGTCACCAAGAACATCGGCCAGCTCGGCATCACGCTGCCCCACTACGAGTCGCACGGCGTGGCCTCCGAAGAGTACATCAAGCTCTCTGGCAAGGCGGCCGAAGGCGTGCGCTTGCCGGCTGCGGCGCTGCTGGTCGCAGAGGTGCTGCCGAACAGCGATCCGCAGAAGCCGGTGGTGATGGGCTATTCGAAGACCTACAAGGACCGCTACAAGCAGGATGTCTCGACCTTCGGCGGCCACGCCTACGACGGCCTGATGATTGCGGTCGCTGCGTTCAAGCGCGCGGGATCCACCGACCCCGCCAAGGTTCGCGACGCCATCGAGCAGACCCGGGGCTTCATCGGCACCGGCGGCGTAGTGAACATGTCCGCGACCGACCACATGGGCCTCGACCTCTCGGCGTTTCGCATGCTGGAGATCCGCAACGGCACCTGGACGCTGGCCAAGTAGTCTGGTCTGAACACGGGGGCGGCGTCGAGCCGTTCCCGTGATTTTGTCTAGAGCGGCCCCCTCCAGTACAGACACGGGCATGCTGTCCCAGACGCTGCAATACCTTTTCTCCGGGCTCACCAACGGCGCGATCTACGCGCTGTCGGCGCTCGGTTTTTCCCTTATCTACAACGCCAGCGGCGTGATCAATTTTGCGCAGGGCGAATTCATCATGCTGGGCGGCGTGGCGGCAGTCCTGCTAACCTCGGCCGGGGTGCCGCTGCCGTTGGCGATTCTGCTTGCGGTCCTCATGGTCGCCGTGGTCGGCCTGCTGCTGGAAAAATTCGCCATCGAGCCCGCCGGAGACGCCGACGTGGTCTCGCTCATCATCATCACCATCGGTGCGTCGATTTTCCTGCAGGGGGTGGCGCAGGTGGTGTTCGGCAAAGGGCAGCGCGCGCTCGCGCCGTTCACCGGCGATGCGCCGATCGTGATCGCCGGCGCCTCGCTGCTGCCGCAGAGCCTGTGGATGATAGGCACGGGTGCGGTGATCGTTCTCGTGCTGGCGTGGTTCTTCGGGCGCACGCGCCTGGGCAAGGCGATGCTCGCCACGGCGCACAATCGCCTCGCGGCGAGGCTGGTCGGCATCAACACCCGGCACGTGCTCGCGTTGAGTTTCGTGATCTCCGCTGCGCTGGGCGCGATCGCCGGCGTAGTGTCCGCGCCGATCACGCTCACCTCCTACGACGTGGGCATCATGGTCGGACTCAAGGGTTTCGTTGCCGCGACCCTCGGGGGCCTGGGCAGCGGCGTGGGCGCGGTGGTAGGCGGGCTGATCCTGGGTCTGATGGAGGCGCTTGCCGCTGGTTACATCTCCTCGGCCTACAAGGATGCCGTTCCGTTCGCGCTCATCATCCTGATTCTGTTCTTCATGCCTCGGGGCCTGTTCGGCGCGCGCGTCACCGAGAGGGTGTGATGGGGCGTTTCCGCGGGCTCGCGGCCCTGGCGCTGATCATCGCGTTGCTGCCGCTTGCGCTGCCGAACAATTATTACTACGACGTGGCCATCCGCATCGGCATGAACGCGATCATCGTCGTCGGCCTGAATCTGCTCATCGGCTACGCGGGCCAGATCAGCCTCGGCCACGCGGGTTTTGTCGGTCTGGGGGCCTACGCATCGGCGGTCCTCTCCTCCCGCTTCGGATGGCCGCCGCTTGCGGCCATGCTTTTCGGCATGGCAGCGGTGGGCGTCATCGCGTTCGTGGTGGCGCGGCCGATCCTCAGACTGCGCGGCCACTACCTGGCGATGGCCACGCTGGGCCTGGGTATCATCATCTACATGGTGCTGGTGAACGAGTCGGCCTGGACCGGCGGCAATGACGGCATGAGCGTGCGGCCGTTCTCGCTTCTGGGACTGACTCTGGCGAGCGAGCGAGCGTGGTACTGGGTGACAGGCGCGGTGCTGCTCGGGGCCATACTTCTCGCCAACAACATTGTCGATTCGCCGGTCGGACGCGCGCTGCGCGCGGTGCACGGCTCGGAGGTCGCGGCGCAGGTCGCGGGCATCGACACCACCCGCTACAAGGTGCGGGTTTTCGTGCTGTCGGCGGTGTTCGCCAGCGCGGTGGGCAGCATGATGGCCCATTACCTCGGGTTCGTCAGTCCGCAGGTTTCCTCGTTCTTCCACTCGATCGAACTGGTGACCATGGTCGTGGTCGGCGGCATGGCTTCCACCTACGGCGCGGTGCTGGGCGCCGCGATCCTGACCACTTTGCCTCAGCTGTTAGCGACGTTCGAGGGCTACGAGATGATCACCTTCGGGCTGATCCTCATGCTCACGGTGATTTTCCTGCCGCGGGGGCTGCTGCCGACGATCGCGGCGCGCCTGCGCAAGGCGGGCTGATGGCACTGCTCGAGGTCCAGGCGCTGTCGCGGTCGTTCGGCGGCGTGCACGCCGTGCAGGATCTGTCCTTCGAAATCGAGCCGGGAAAAATCTATTCGATCATCGGGCCCAACGGCGCGGGCAAGACCACCGTGTTCAATCTGATCACCGGGCTCTATCGTCCTTCATCGGGCCGCGTGGTTTTCGACGGCAGCAACGTGACCGGCAAGGCGCCACATGAACTGGCGCGGCGCGGCGTGAGCCGGACGTTTCAGAACCTGCAGATCTGCTTCAACATGAGCGCCGTCGAGAACGTGATGGTGGGGGCGCACCTGCGGCTCGATCAGGGCATGCTCGGCTCCATGCTGCGGCTGCCGGCCCTGGCGCGCCGCGACGCCGTGTGCCGCGAGGAGGCCGCCGAACTGATGCGGTTCGTCGGCGTGGGCAAGTATATCGGTGCGCTCGCCGATGCGATGCCCTACGGGGCGCTGAAGCGCCTGGAGATCGCCCGCGCACTGGCCGCACGGCCGAAGATGCTCCTGCTCGATGAACCCGCCGCGGGACTCAATCCGACCGAAACCCACGAGATCGACGAGCTGATCCAGAAGATCGGGGTCTCCGGGGTGACGGTGGTGCTGGTCGAGCACGACATGAAGCTGGTGATGGGCATTTCCGACCGCATTCTCGTGCTCGACTACGGCAGGAAGCTGGCCGAGGGCACGGCGCGCGAGGTGCGCGACAACCCGGAAGTGATCGCAGCCTATCTGGGCGTGGTTGCAAAGGCGGCCGCATGAGTGCGACACCGGCGGATGGCGCACCGCTGCTCGAGGTCGCGGACCTGTGCACCTACTACGGGCGCATCCAGGCGCTGCACGGCGTGAGCCTGTCGGTGCCGAGCGGATCGCTGGTCGCGCTGGTAGGGGCCAACGGCGCCGGCAAGACGACGCTGTTGCGAACGATATCGGGCGTGAACCGGGCCTCGAGCGGGGCCATCGTCTTCGACGGCAGGGACATCACCCGCACGCGCTCCGACCTGCGCGTTCGATCAGGCATCTCGCAGGTGCCGGAGGGACGGCAGATGTTCGGGCCGATGTCGGTCGAGGACAACCTGAGGCTGGGTGCTTATACGCGTCCGGCTGCGCAGGCGCAGCGCAGCATCGAGCGCATGTATGCGATGTTTCCGGTGCTCGAGGCGCGGCGGATGCAACCCGCCGGCACGCTCTCAGGCGGGCAGCAGCAGATGCTCGCGATCGGGCGCGCGCTCATGTCGCAGCCGCGCCTGTTGCTGCTCGACGAGCCCAGCATGGGCCTGGCGCCGCAACTGGTCGCAGAAATATTCGCGGCGATTGTGGCGCTGGCGAAGGAGGGCGTGACCATCCTGCTGGTCGAGCAGAACGCGCACGCCGCGCTGTCGATCGCAGATTTCGGCTACGTGCTCGAGACGGGAAAGACGGTGATGTCGGGCAGCGGGCGCGATCTGCTCGCGGATGAGCGCGTGAAGCAGGCTTATCTGGGGATGTGATCCGAGCCAACGACGCGCTTAACCGAAGCGCGAACGGCAAGCGCAGCGCCGGTGCGTCCGGTTCAAGCGCTTGGCTCCGGATCGACGGGACTGCAGATCTGCATCATGCCGCAACCTCGAGCAACACTTCAGGATGGCGGTCGGCGATCTTCAGCAGCGTTTGTGCCGCGCCGGAGGGCTCGCGCCGGCCCTGCTCCCACTGCTCCAAGGTGCGTTTGGAAACGCCAAGCGCCGCCGCGAATTGTGCTTGGGAGAGCCCGCTCTTCAGCCGTACGTTAACCACGTGCGACGTTGGCCCGACTTTCTTCCGTTTGCCTCCGCCCGCCTTGATCTCTCGTACGCCGTCCAAGACTTCCTGCCACACATCGCGCTTGGCCTCGAATTCGGTCAAAGCCTTCCCGGTAAGCTTTTTACCCATTGCGGAACGCCTCCAATAACTGCTTCAGAATATGGGCAGGAACGTCGTCGAGTTTGGCTTTGGCGTAGATCGTCAACATCCAAAACTCGTTCGGCTCGTACCGTACGAAATGGATGACTCGCAGCCCACCGCGCTTGCCCATTCCCGGTCTTGCCCAACGTAGTTTGCGCACCCCGCCCGTGCCGGGAACGACCCGGCCGGCCTCTGGGTTTTGCATCAAGAACTGCTGCAATTCGGCGTACTCATCATCGTCCAGGTACACGGGACAGATCCGTGCGAATGCGGACGATTCGATGAACGTGAACATCGTATTCAAATATACGCCAATGGCGTATGACAAGCAAGACCCTATCCAAACACGCGGCGGCTACCGGGAAAGGCAATCGTAATCATGCAAGGGCCGAACGATCAATCACTTATCCCGCGGAAGGGCGTTACCCGGCCACGCGGGCGGCAGCATGCGCCGCTTGCCGTCCGCGGTCTTGCCGACCCCGGGCTCCTCGAGCGCCTCGCGGTCCCAAAGCTCGCAGGTGACCTGTGCGTGCTTCTGGTCGAGCGCCTCGCAATAGTTGGTGTACCTGCACACGCGCACTTCCGAACCGCGGCCCAGCTTCACCTTCCTGAACCAGTCCGGGTCTGCCAGGCTCTGGCGCGCAAAGCCGACCAGATCCGCTTTCCCCTCGCGCAGCAGCGCCTCGGCCTGATCGAAGCCGTGGATGCCGCCGCTGACGACCACGGGCGTGGAGAAACCGGCGGCGCGCACCGCAGCGCGTATGCGCGCGGCCGGTTCCACGTTGCGCCCGAACGGCCCGCGCTCATCCGAAACGTATTGCGGCATGCACTCGTAGCCGCTCGGCCCTGTATACGGGTAGGCGGAGGCGCCGACCGCGGGCTGTCTGGCGTCCTCGAACTTACCGCCGCGCGACAGCGACAGGAAATCCATTCCCGCGCGCGCAAACTCCACGCCGAACCACGCGGCATCCTCGACGCCCATGCCATCCTCGATGCACTCTTCGGCGAGGTAGCGGCAGCCCACGGTATAGTCCGCGCCCACCGCCTCGCGCACCCGCCGGTATACCTCGATGGGCAGGCGCACCCGGTTCGCTCGCGGCCCGCCATAGCCGTCCGCTCTGTCGTTGCGCGCGGACAGGAACGAGGCCATGGTGTAGGCGTGCGCGTAGTGGAGTTCGACGCCGTCGAAGCCCGCCTCGCGCGCGCGCCGCGCCGCCGCCGAGAACAGATCGGGCAGCGTGCGGGGCAGGGCCCGGATGTGGGCCAGGTCGGTGTCGGTGACCCGCTCGCGGTAACCCATGCGCAGCGCTTCGAGCTCGCGCGCATCGAGCACCTGCGCCAGTTCGGCCTGCGGCAGCCGCGCGAGGCGTTCGCGCACCGCGTCCTCGGGCCAGTCGCGCGCATCGAGCGCCGCGCGGTGGCGGTCGCCGATCTGCAGGTGCCGGCGGAAGAATTTCTCCGGTTCGGGCCGGCGTCGGATGGCGAGGAAATCGATGAGCTGGATGAACAGGCGCGTTTCGCCCCCGCTTGCGCGCCTCACCGCATCGGTGAGCCGCGCCAGGCCAGGAATGAACCGGTCATCGCCGATGCGCAGCAGCGGGCCGCTCGGCACCTCGCGTATGCCGGTTGCCTCGACGACGATCGCCCCTGGCCGGCCGCGCGCGAAGCGCTCGTACCACTCGATATTCGCGTCGGTGACATGGCCCTCTGCGCTCGCGCGCCAGGGCACCATCGCCGGCACCCAGGTGCGGCTGGACAGACCCGTCCCGCCGACCCGAATCGGGCTGTAAAGCAGGGAGCGCGCCGCCGCCTCGGCGCTCGGCCAGCTCCCCGGATCTGGGTGCCACTTGATTCTCTGCGGGGGTCTCCACATGGTCTGGTCCGCGACTAGGGTGTCGGGCGCAGTCTACCGGAGGCGGCGCAGCGCAGGCGATTGCTATAATCAATATACGCGGTGGTGCCTCAGAGCCACGCCCCATAGGTAGCTTCCAATCCGGTCGCCTCCAGCATCATGCCCCGAAGACGCAGCGACAGGCCCGGCGATCCGCTTGCCCTCATCCTCAAGGCGTTGGCGTTTTCCGCGCACAAGCACCGCGACCAGCGGCGCAAGGATCCGCAGGCGTCGCCCTACATCAACCATCCGATCGGCCTGGCCAACGTGCTGCGCAACGAGGGCGGAATCCGCGATGAGGCGGTGATCTGCGCGGCGCTGCTGCACGACACCGTCGAGGACACCGAGACGACGCCTGAAGAGCTGCAGCGCGAGTTCGGGCTGCGCATCTGCCGGATCGTGCTCGAGGTGACCGACGACCAGCGCCTGCCCAAGCAGGAGCGCAAGCGCCTGCAGATCGAGCATGCGCCTCACCTGTCCAGGCGCGCCAAGCTGGTGAAGCTCGCCGACAAGATCTGCAACCTGCGCGACGTGGCGAATTCGCCGCCTGCCCGATGGGACCTCGAACGGCGCCGGCAGTATTTCGAATGGGCGAAGCAAGTGGTTGACGGTTTGCGCGGCGTGCATGCGCGCCTGGAGCGGACCTTCGACGAGGTCTACTCGCAGCGACCGCACCCCTAGGTGTTCGCGCTCATGTCATCCATGACCAGTTCAACTTTCAGTCCGGGCGCGCAGAACCGGGCGCTGGTGACGTGTATGCTGGCTTCGCTTGCGCTGCACGCGCTCGTGCTGCTGCTTCCCGGACTGCGCCCGGGCGCGCCAGCCCCTGGCGCGACGCGCACCCTGACCGCGACATTCACGCCGCGCGTAACGGCGCCCGCAACGCTGCCCCCGGTTCCGGAGGTCAAGAAGCACGCCGAACCAGAGCCGCCCGGGCCCGAGGCGCCGAGACCCAAGCCCGAGCCGCGCCCCGAGGCCCCGCGTGCGGTGATCTCGACGCCTTCGCCTGCGCCTGCACCCGCGGCCGCACGCGCGGCCCAGGTTCCGACAGCGCCTGCGGCCGAACCCCCGGCTGCTGCTGCGGGCAGTGCGTCCAATACGGCCGCGGCCGGCCCAGCGCAGACACAGCCCGCAGCGGCATCACCGGGGGCGGGCCGAGCCGCAAGTGATGCCGACGCCGGGACACTGGATCAGTACCGGCTGGCGCTGATCGGGGCCGCAAGGCGCTACAAACGCTACCCGGTGCAGGCGATGGACAAGGGCTGGCAGGGCAGGGTGGAGATTCGCCTGGTGGTCGGCGCGAACGGCATGATCCAGAGCAGCCTGGTCAAGGCTTCCAGCGGCTACGAGATCCTCGACAATCAGGCGTTGGACATGGTGATGAAGGCCAAGCCGCTGACGCCGATTCCGGCCGCGTTGCGCGGGCGGGAGTTCAGCGTCGACATCCCGGTGATATTCGATCTGCAGGCCGGGTGAGCGCGCGCGTCGCGACCCGCTACGCGGCCAGTTCGGGCGGCGGAAAGGTCACCACGTGATCGACGTCCAGGCGGATGCCAATTCTTTCTCCGATCGCATGATTGTGGTGGCTGGGCACCAGAGCGAGCACCTTGCGGCCGCTGTCGAGCTGCAGCGTGTAGAGGATCTCCGCGCCGCGGAATGCCTTGTGCAGGACCGCGGCCTTCAGGTTCGAGCTGTCGTCGTGAACCACGTCGTCCGGCCGTAACAGCACGTCGACGTTGCAGCCCTTGCTGCACGCGTCGCAGCCGATCGAGCACATCGGCGGAATCCCCCCGTTCAGCACGCCGAGCTCGATGGCCACCTGCCGCGATGACATGACGGTACCGGGGATCAGCACGCCTTGGCCCACGAAGTCCGCGATGAAGCGGTTCGCAGGGCGATGGTACAGGTTGTACGCGCTGTCCCATTGCTGGATCTCGCCCCCGTGCATGATGCCGATCTCGTCGGCGATGGCGAAGGCTTCGTTCTGATCGTGGGTCACGATCACGGCCGTGATGTTGAATCGCTTGATGATGTCGCGCACCTCCTGGCCGAGCCGCTCGCGCAGATTCACGTCCAGATTGGAGAACGGTTCGTCCAGGAGCAGCAGGTCCGGCCGCGGCGCAAGCGCGCGCGCAAGGGCGACGCGCTGCTGCTGGCCGCCGGACAACTCGTGCGGGTATTTTCCCGTCAGCCCTGACAGACCCACCGCATCGATGCATTCGCCCGCGCGGTGCATTTGATCGGACGGCGGCAGCGCATGCAGGCCGAATGCAACATTGCGTGCCACGGTGAGATGGGGAAAGAGCGCGTAGTCCTGGAATACCATGCCGATGCGCCGCCGTTCGGGGGGTATGAGCACGGCGGCGCTGCTCACCAGTTGGCCGTTCAAGCGGATTTCGCCGTCGCGTACCGCCTCGAATCCCGCAATGCAGCGCAGCACAGTGGTCTTGCCGCAACCGCTCGGACCGAGCAGGCAGCCAATGGCGCCCCGAGGCAGGCTGAACGACAGACCGCGCACCACGTGCAGTGCACCATAGGTGTGGTGGACGTCCGTCAGCGCAAGAATCGGTTCCGTCGAATTGATACCGGTGGCAGGATGATCGCGCATAAAAGCATATTATACGCGTGCTTAGACGACACGAAACGAGAAGCATTCTTGTTAAAATACCCTATACCCCTTCGACCCGCAGTGTATCCCTTCGATCGATGAACGCAGTCGCAGCAGGCCTCGCGAACGGTTTGCGCCGGCGCAGCCGCCCCCTCGGCGCGATCGGCCGAATGGCGGTCGCGATGGCGCTTGCGCTGTTGGTGCCGATCGTCGCGGTTATCGGCAACATGTTCGCGCCCGGGGAGGGGACCTGGGCGCATCTTGTGCAAACCGTACTACCGGATTATGTGCGCACGACCGCCCTGCTGCTCCTGGGTGTGACGGTGGGCGTTCTGGCCCTGGGCGTCTCAAGTGCGTGGTTGGTGACCACCTGCCGCTTTCCCGGTGCGAGATGGTTCGAGTGGGCGCTGATCCTGCCGCTGGCGATGCCCGCCTACGTCGTCGCCTATGCCTACACCGACGTGCTGCAGTTCTCCGGCCCGGTCCAGGCGTGGCTGCGCGAAGTCACGGGCTGGCGCGCTCGCGACTACTGGTTTCCTGACATCCGGTCCACCGGGGGCGCGGCCGCGGTGTTCTCGCTCGTTCTGTATCCTTATGTCTATCTGCTCGCGCGCGCCGCGTTCCTCGAGCAGTCGGCGAGCCTGGTGGAGGCCGGGCGGCTGATGGGGCGTGGCGCCTGGGGTACCTTCTTGCGCGTGGCGCTTCCATTGGCGCGGCCGGCAGTCGCGGCTGGAACCTCGCTCGCGCTGATGGAGACGTTGGCCGATTTCGGCGCCGTATCCTATTTCGGCGTCCAGACCTTCACCACCGGCATCTACCGTGCATGGCTGTCCATGGGCGACAGCGTCGCGGCGGCGCAGCTCTCGGTGGTGTTGCTCGCCTTCGTCGCGGTCATCCTGATCGCCGAGCAGTGGTCCCGCGGGCGGGCCCGTTTCCACGACGTGACCGTGCACGGGCAGACCCGCTATTCGGCGTTGCACGGGGCACGTGCAGCGGCCGCCGTGGCCGTGTGCGCAGCCCCGCCGCTCCTCGGATTCTTCGTTCCAGCCGCGATCATGATTCACGTCGTGCTGACGGAGCCCGAACCGCTGTTTACGGTGCGTTTTTTCGGCCTGGCGTGGAACACGTTCACGCTGGCCGCGATCACCTCGGTGGCGGCAATCGCGACGGCCACGTTGCTTGCCTACGCCGCACGGCTGTCGGCGAGCCGCATCGTCTTCGCCGCGAATCGGTTCGCATCGCTCGGCTATGCGATTCCGGGCGCCGTGATCGCGGTGGGCGTGCTGCTGCCGCTGGGCCGGCTCGACAACCTGATCGCCGACTGGGTGCGCATGCAGTTCGGGTTCAACACGGGCCTGGTACTCACCGGGAGCATTGCAGCACTGGTGTACGCGTACCTTGTCCGGTTTCTCGCCATCGCGCTGCAGACGGTGGAGGCGGGGCTGGGCAAGATCAGGCCGAGCATGGAGGATGCCGCCCGCAGCCTCGGCCTGACCCCCACGCAGACGCTGGCAAAGGTGCACGCCCCGATGATGCGCGGCAGCTTGCTGACGGCGGCACTCATCGTGTTCGTCGACGTGATGAAGGAGTTGCCGGCAACGTTTGCGCTGCGCCCGTTCAACTTCGATACGCTCGCGGTGCAGGCCTACAACATGGCCAAGGACGAGCGGCTCGCCGAGGCCGCCGCCGCGTCGCTGGTGATCGTCGCCGTGGCGCTGGTCCCCCTCGTTCTGCTGTCGCGCGCCATCGCCGCGGGACGCGCCGCCGCGCGCTGATGGGTGCGCGGAAGAGAGCCCGCCTATCGGTATCCGGCGCGGTCGGCGATGCGTTGCGCCGTCGGCTGGTTCTTGCCCAATAGCCCGACGTTGATCGCATCCACCTTGAACTTGCCCAGGGACTCCAGTTCCGGATTGCTAATGGCGACGCCGGGCACGACGGGCCACTCGTTATTGCCGTTGGCGAAATAGGCCTGCGCCTGGTCGCTCGCCAGGTATTCGAGGAACCGCACCGCCGCGTCCCGGTGTGGTGCGTTCTTCAGAACGCCGCCGCCGGAAATGTTCATGTGCACTCCGCGATTGCCCTGATTCGGCCAGACCACGCCGAGTTTCTGCACCATGGCCCTGTCCTCGGCACGGGCCGAGCGCATCAGGCGCACCATGTAATAGGTGTTGGCGATCGCAAGATCGCATTCCCCGGCCGCGGCCGCCGCGAGTTGATCGGTGTCCCCGCCCTTGGGGTCGCGGGCGAGGTTGTTCTTGAGTCCGCGCAACCACTCCTCCGCTTTCTGTTCCCCCAGATGGGCGATCATGGCTCCGACCAGCGACAGATTGTACGGATGGCTGGAGGAGCGGATGCAGATCCTGCCCTTCCATTTCGGTTCGGCGAGTTCCTCGTAGTCGCGGATTTCACCGGGCTTGACCGCACTCTTGTTGTAGGCGATCACGCGGGCACGGGCGGAGAAGCCGAACCACTGGCCCCGCGGATCGCGATAGGCCGGCGGAACGCGCGACTCCAGCGCGGGCGACTTGACCCTGGCGAAGACGCCCGCCTGCTCGGCGCGCCAAAGACGGCCCACGTCAACCGTGATGAATACGTCCGCGGGGCTGTTCGCACCTTCGTTCTTGATGCGCTCGAACAGCGCATCCTCGCCGCCCTCGATCCGATTGACGCGTATACCGGTCTGCCTGGTGAAATTCGCGTAAAGGGCCTCGTCGGTCTGGTAATGCCGGGCGGTGTAGAGGTTCAGCACCTTTTCCTGCGCGGCCGCGGGAAGCGCGAGCAGCGCGGCGGCGAGCAGGACTAGACGGAGCAGGGGAGCACGGTCGATCATAGAGGCCTCGCTTAAGGGAGAACGGTCTTGTAGATTCATGGGCTTATATGGATAATAACAAGAATCATTCGCATTGGCAACAGGGACCCCCCGTAAACTTACCGCGTCCTCACGTGCGTCCGGAACCAAGCGCCCGATACCGGCTCCAACCCGGGTCTCCCGATGCGGCCAGAACCGACGTCCCGCCACGCTTGCGCGGCGAGCTTGCCGGAATGATGACACGCGAGCATATCCATTGATCCCGATCCGTTCATTTCGCGCAGCCTTGCTTGCCTTTGCGCTCGCGGGATGCGCCGCCGCGCCACCGGTGGCAACACCGCTGGCCGAGGCACTGCCTGGCGCGTCGCCCGCCGCGCGTGTGGTTGCGGCGCCCAAAATCGCCCTTGCACTGGGCGGCGGTGCGGCACGCGGGTTCGCGCATATCGGCGTGATTAAGGCGCTCGAAGCCCAGGGCATCCGTGCGGACATCATCGTCGGAACCAGCACGGGAAGCGTCGTCGGCGCCCTCTACGCATCCGGCATCAACGGCTTCGAGCTGCAGCGGCTTGCGTTCGGCATGGAGGACGGGGTCATCAGCGACTGGTCGCTGCCCGACCGAGGCATCATCAAGGGCGAAGCGCTGCAGAACTACGTTAATGCGGCGCTCGGCAACCGCCCGATCGAGAAGCTGAGGAAGACGCTTGCGATCGTCGCGACCGATCTGCAGAGCGGCGAAGCGGTCGTGTTTCGTACCGGCAATACCGGCATGGCCGTGCGCGCGTCGAGCAGCGTTCCCGGCTTGTTCCAGCCGGTGCGCATAGGCGGACGCGAATTCGTGGATGGCGGCCTGGTGAGCCCGGTGCCGGTCAAAGTCGCGCGCAGCCTGGGAGCCGACGTGGTCATCGCGGTGGACATATCGAGCAAGCCGCGGTTCGGCAAGACCGCCAGCTCTCTGGATGTGATGCTCCAGACCTTCAACATCATGAGCTACACCATCGCGCAGCAGGAACTGGCGCAGGCCGACGTAGTGATACGCCCCAACTTGGTCGGCGTCAGCGGCGCCGACTTCCAGGCAAAGCACCTGGCGATACTGGAGGGCGAGCGGGCGGTTTCGGAAAACATCGCCGCGCTGCGCGAGAAGATCGCGCGGGCCGCGGCCGCCGGAAGGCCCTAGTGTTTCGCGACTCGGTGGTGACAGGTCCGCGGATGATTTTGGGGTTTACATCCGTCTCCCGATTTCGGGAAGTTGCAAAGTTGCAACTTCCCGAAATCGGGAGATCAGTGAACACCAAAGCGAGCCCGGCTGTCTGGTTCCAGATCAGGGGTAGGTGACCACGGGCTTCCCCGGTGGCGCCGGATAGCCGGCCGTGACCACCATGGGTACGATACGCCGCGCGCCATCGAAGCGCGTTGCCCAGTAGCGGGCGCTCAGATTTTCGGTGCGCACGACGGCCCCTTCCTTCGGCGCATGAATGAACCGGCCCTCGCCCAGGTAGATCCCGACATGCGAGTACGGCTTGCGCTGCGTGTTGAAGAACACCAGGTCGCCGGGCTGCAAATCGGCGGCAGGAATGGTTTCGCCCATCCGGCTTTGTGCCTCCGTGTTGTGCGGCAGCGCCAGACCGTAGGCTTCGCGAAAGACGAATGCGACCAGCCCGCTGCAGTCGAAACCGCTTTGATAGGACTTGCCTCCGCGGCGATAGTCGGCGCCGGCGGCTGCGAGCGCGAGAAACAGCATGTCGCTGTCGCGCGACGGGGCGACGACGACGGGTCCTCGCGGCGCCGGGGCCGCTGCGGCGACCGCGTCCACCGGCGTGCGCGGGGCAAAGGGCCCCGTATCGCGGCCCGGGCTGAGGGTCCCGCAGCCGCCAGCCAGGAGGGAAGCGAAAATTATGAAAAACAATTGATTGCGCGCTACCATTCAAGTAATTTAGGAGAAACATGAAGAAAAGTAAAGGCGCGTCTGTTCCTGCCGTAATCTGGTGCGGGGCGGGCGCGTTATTCAGACCATGCACAGGACCAGGAATACGTCGATGCGATTGAGCCTGCGGGCCCCGGGCGGCGCGATGTTGGCCGCGCGCGCTGCGCCAGAATGTCCGGCGTGTCTGGGTCGCGGTTGAAGAAATCAAGTAGCCGCGTCAAGGGCTCCCCGGCGTGAACGCGCCGCTTGCGCAGGAGTTCGCGGCCATATTCGGCGCCGGGGGAACGCTGGCCAGGCGCATTACCGGCTATCGCGTGCGTACTCAGCAGATCGAAATGGCCGAGGAGGTCGCGCGCGCGATCCGCGATTGCGCGACTCTGGTGTGCGAAGCCGGCACGGGCACGGGCAAGACCGTCGCGTATCTGGTTCCGGCGCTGCTCTCGGGCGGCAAGGTCATCATTTCCTCAGGGACCAAGACGCTGCAGGACCAGCTCTATCAGCGCGACCTGCCGCTGGTGAGGGAGGCGCTCAACGTCTCCCTCACCGCCGCGCTGCTCAAGGGGCGCGCCAACTACGTCTGCCACCATCACCTGGAGCGCAGCCTGGACCAGGCGCTGCTTCCCACGCGCGATGACGCGGCCCACCTGCATCGCATCGCGCGTTTCGCGCGCACGAGCGTCCGGGGCGACAGGAGCGAGCTTGCCGACGTTCCCGAGGATGCGCCGGCTTGGGCCTTCGCCACGTCGACGCGCGAGAACTGCCTCGGGTCCAAGTGCGGCCGCTACGACGACTGCTTCGTGATGGCGGCGCGGCGCGAGGCGCTCGCGGCCGACATCGTGGTGGTCAATCACCACCTGTTCTTCGCCGACCTCATGCTCAAGGACGAGGGCATGGCCGAACTGCTTCCGGCCTGCAACACGGTGGTGTTCGACGAGGCCCATCAGCTGCCGCAAACGGCGGCGCTGTTCTTCGGCGAGAGCCTGTCGACGGGCCAGATGATCGAGCTCGCCCGCGACCTGCACATCGAGGCCGCCACCACCGCGCGCGACACGCCGGCGTTGCCTGCGCTCGCGGCGCGACTGGAGCGATCGGCACGGGACCTGCGCCTTTCGATGAGCGAGGGCAATGCGCGCATCGCCGCGCAGGCGCTGCGATCGAGTGCGGCGTTTCACGCGGCGCTAGAGTCGCTGGCGACCTGCCTCGCCGAGGCCGGCGCCGCGCTGGAGGGCTTGGCCGAGCGCGGTGAAGAACTGGAGAGGCTTGCCCGGCGATCCGCCGATATGGGCGCATGCCTCGCGCGCTGGCGCGCGGACGACAGCAGCGAGTTCGTGCGCTGGGTCGAGGTGTACAGCCAGGCGCTGCAGTTGCACGCGACACCGCTTTCGGTCGGGGAGATCTTCCGCAAGCAGCTGGAGGGTCGGCCGCGGGCGTGGATCTTCACCTCGGCCACGCTTGCGGTGAGCGGGGATTTCTCGCTGTACTGCGGTGAACTGGGCCTCACCGAGGCGCGCACCGCCTGCTGGGACAGCTCGTTCGACTACGCGGCCCATGCGCTGCTGTACATCCCGCGCGACCTCCCCGAGCCGAACAGCACCGAGCATACGCGCGCGGTCGTGGAGCGCGCGCTGCCCGTCATACGGGCGAGCGGCGGCCGCGCGTTCCTGCTGTTCACCACGCTGCGCGGCATGCGCCTGGCGCACGAGGTACTGCGCGAAGCGTTCGCGCGCGACGGACTCCGCTATCCGCTGCTGCAACAGGGCGAGGGATCGAGGTCTGAGCTGCTGGAGCGTTTCCGCCGCCTCGGCAATGCGGTGCTGGTGGCCTCGGCCAGCTTCTGGGAAGGGGTGGACGTGCGCGGGGAGGCGCTGTCGCTGGTGGTGATCGACAAGCTGCCCTTCGCGCCGCCGGATGATCCGGTGCTGCAGGCGCGGCTCGAGCAGATCGAGAAAAGCGGCCGCAACCCCTTCATGGAATACCAGCTGCCGCAGGCGGCGATCGCGCTCAAACAGGGCGCCGGCAGGCTCATCCGCGACGAGGACGACCGCGGCGTGCTGATGATCTGCGACCGGCGGCTTTACTCCAAGCCCTACGGACGGCGCATCATTCCCAGCCTGCCGCCGATGCGGCTTACCCGGGAACTCGCCGACGTGACCGCGTTCTTCGCCGCCGCGCGCTGAGGTTCAGCAAGCAGATGTCGGGCAAACCCGGTCAAGAATTGGGTTTCTTATCGATCTCCCGATTTCCGGACGTCGCGATTCTGCGACTTCCGGAAATCGGGAGACCAGAGGCGCCAATTACTACAACTACGCGCGCGCCAGGCCTGAATGTCTCAGTCCCGTCCCGCCGTCACCACAGCTTCCACCACGGACCGCTGGCCGCGGCGGCGCCGGTCAGATAGGCGCTCTTGGGGAAGTTTCTGCGCATGACCCGCTCGGCGTCGTCGCGCAGCTGGTTCATGCCCAGGGCGTCATACGCCTTCACCATCACGAACAGCGCTTCCTCGATCGCCGGTGCTTCCGGGTAGTAGCGCAGCGCGTACTGGGCACGGTTGGCCGCCGCGATGTAGGCGCCGCGCCGCATGTACCACCGGGCCACGTGCACTTCGCTGGAAGCGAGCGCGTTGACCAGGTACTTCATCCGCGCAACGGCGTCCGGTGTGTACTTGCTGTCCGGGAAGCGCCGCGCCAGTTCCTTGAATGCGTCGAAGGAATCCCGCGCCGCCTTCGGGTCGCGCTCGGTGAGGTCCTGGCCGGAGAACTTGCCGAACAGGCCCATGTCCTCGTTGAAATGCACCAGGCCTTTCAGGTAATAAGCGTAATCGGTGCTGGAATGACTGGGGTGCAGCTTCAGGAACCGGTCGATGGCGGCGATCGCCGAGGCGGCTTCGCCCTGCTTGAAGTAGGCATAGGCGCTCTCGATCTGCGCCTGCTGCGAGTAGGCGCCGTAGGGGAAGCGCGCTTCGAGGGATTCGTAGTACTTGATGGCCTGTTCGTAGCTGCCCGAGTTGAGCTCGTCCTTGGCTTCCTTGTACAGGCGCGCGGCCGACCAGTCGCGCGTCGGATCGCCCTTGTCCGGGAACAGGCCGCAGGCGGACAATAGCAGCAGCGGCAGCAATGCCGCGATGGTGGCCAAACGACTAAGGTTACGTTTCATGAGCGGGCGCACGAGCGATTTGAACACCGAACATTATAGCGCGAGCGCCGTTGCCGACGTGGTGCGCACGGTTCCGCCGGAACTGTCCGGACAGCGGCTCGACCAGGCGCTGGCGCGCATGTTTCCCGAACACTCCCGCAGCCGGCTTCAGGCATGGTTGCGCGACGGGCATATCCGGCTCGATTCGCGCGCGGCCAAGCCCAAGCAGAAGATCTGGGGGGGCGAGCAGGTGCGCCTGGCGCCACAGCCGGGGCCGGAAGACCTCGTCCACGTCGCCGAGCGGATCGATCTTCAGGTAGTGTACGAGGACCCGTCGGTCATCGTCATCGACAAGCCCGCCGGCCTGGTGGTGCATCCGGGAAGCGGCAACTGGAACGGCACGATGCTGAACGCGCTGCTGCATCACGCGCCAGAACTTGCCAGGGTGCCGCGCGCCGGCATCGTGCATCGGCTGGACAAGGACACCAGCGGCCTGCTCGTGGTGGCGAGGACGCTCCAGGCGCAGACCGATCTGGTGCGCCAGCTGCAGGCGCGCACGGTGAAGCGCGACTATCTGGCGCTGGTTCATGGCGTCGTTGCGGGACAGGGCAGCGTCGCGGGGTCGATCGGGCGCGACGCGCGGGTGCGCACGCGCATGGCGGTGACGGGGCGCGGCAAACCGGCGCTCACGCATTACCGGGTGCGCCGGCGTTTCGGCGAGGTGACGCTGCTCGAGTGCAGCCTCTCGACCGGCCGCACGCACCAGATCCGCGTGCACATGCAATCCATAGGGCATCCGCTGGTCGGCGATCCGGTCTATCGCACGGCCCGCGTGCGGCGCGCCAATCCTGCGCTCGATGCCTTCGGGAGGCAGGCGCTGCACGCGTGGCGCCTCGCCTTCGTCCATCCGGCGAGCGCAAAGACGATGCAGTTCGAATCGCCGCTGCCCGCGGACATGCAGGATCTCCTGTCGGCGCTGCAATGAGCTTTCCCGCCGAGTGGATCGTGCCCGACTGGCCGGTGCCGGGGCGGGTGCGAGCGCTCGTCACGACTCGCGCCGGCGGTGCCAGCACGGGCGCCTATGCGGGGTGGAACTTCGGCGATCACGTCGGCGACGATGCGCTCGCCGTGGCGCGCAACCGCGACGCGCTCAGGGGGTTGCTGCCCGATGAGCCGGTGTGGCTGCGCCAGGTGCACGGAACGCGGGTGGTCGAGGCGGTGCCGGGGAGCAGGGGCGCCGAAGCCGACGGGTCCATCGCGCGCGCACCGGGTCGCGTGTGCGCGGTGCTGACGGCCGACTGCCTCCCGGTGCTGCTGGCGAACGACGCGGGAACGGTCGTGGCCATCGCGCATGCCGGCTGGCGCGGGCTGGCAGCCGGGGTGATCGAAAGCGTCGTTCGTGCCATGGGCGTCGCGCCCGAATCGCTGATCGCCTACCTGGGGCCGGCAATCGGGGCCGGGGCCTACGAGGTGGGAAGCGACGTATTCGAGACAATTGTGACGGCCGATGCGGGGGCCGAGGGCGCGTTCGCCCCCCACGGGGCGGGAAAATTCCTCGCCGATCTGGCCCTGCTGGCGCGCCGGCGGCTGGCGCGGCTGGGGGTTGCGCGCATACACGGGGGGACCCTGTGTTCCTACAGCGATGCCGCGCGCTTTTACTCCTACCGCCGCGACGGGGTGACCGGGCGCATCGCGAGCCTGGTGTGGATGGAATAAATGCGACCGTTTTGGCACGAACCTTGCAGGGAAACGACTAGAATTGAACGCATGAGGGCATTTTCGTACACGATGTCGTCCGCCAGCCTAGGGTTCCGGGTATGACCGTACTGCTAAAGGCACCAGGCGGCGCCTCCGGGCCGGAGGCGCGGGGCTTCACGCTGGTCGAACTGGTGATGACGCTGGTCATCATCGCCATCCTTGCGGTGTTCGCGGTATCGCGCATGGATTTCAAGAGCGGTTTTGACGAGCGCGCCTATCACGACAGGCTGAAGGCGGGCGTGCAGTTCGCGCGCAAAGTTGCCGTGGCGCAGAGGCGCTACGTGTGCGTGGCTGCGGCAGCCAATGTCGTTACATTCACGATCGACGCCAATGTGCCGGAGAGCACATCGACGCCGTTTGGCGGCACCTGCCCGTTTGCGGGTGCGCTGGCCTTGCCGACACCAGATACGAGTTGCGGCGGAGCGGGGAACGCGATCTGCGTGCCCTCCGGCGTGACGCTCACGCCATCGGTGGCGTCCTTTCAGTTCGATGCGCGTGGCGGTGCGTCCGCGACCGTGACGCTTGCGAGCACGGGTCAGCCCACGATCACCGTGGAGCAGGAAACGGGCTATGTCCACTAGCCGCGGGCTGAGTTGCCGGCAGGCCGGCCTGACGATGATCGAGCTGATCATGTTCATCGTGATCGTCAGCGTCGGCATCGCAGGCATTCTGGTGGTGCTGAATGTCACGGTCAAGAGCAGCGCCGATCCGATGATCCGCAAGAACATGCTATCGATCGCCGAGGCGATGCTGGAGGAGGTGCAGTTGATGCCGTTCACCTATTGCGATCCGACCGACCCGCTCGCGAGCACGGCCGCCGACACCGCGGGCTGCACCGCAACCTATGTCGAGGAGCTCGGGGTGCTTGTCTCGTCGGCGGAGGCGGGCCAGGTGCGCATCAGCACGACTACCCCCTTCAACAACGTCAACGATTACTACGTGAGCGGGGGACTGAACATTGCCAGCCCGGTTTCGGACATCACGGGAACCTTCGTCGCCCCGGCGGGGTACAGCGCGAAAATAGACATCGTCGCCGAAAACCTGAACGACATCGTCTCGACTTCCGCGGGCGCGACCATGGAGGCGCTGCGCATCGCGGTGACGGTGAGCCACGGCAGCGACAGCGTCACGCTCGAGGGCTACCGCGCCCGACACTCACCGAACTTCGTACCATGACCATGCGGACGGATTCTTTCCGCACCACCGGTCTGCAGCGCGGTTTCACGCTGGTAGAAGCGATCATGGTGATCGTCATCACCGGCATCATCGCCGCGGTGGTGGCGGTGTTCATCCGCTCGCCGGTGGAGAGCTACGTGGCCACGCAGAGGCGTGCCGATTTGACCGACGCTGCCGACGTCGCGTTGCGGCGCCTCGCCCGCGAGGTGCGGCTGTCGTTGCCCAACAGCCTGCGTGTGGATACCGCCACCAACCCGGCCAACAGCTACATCGAATTCATTCTGACCACTGCCGGCGGGCGCTACCGCGATGCGTCGGACGGATCCACCGGCGGCAACGTTCTGAGCTTCACCGACAACACCAAGCTCAC
>Ga0155954_1094_pt1 | contig 27866 bp, 28 predicted proteins | sample RifCSPlowO2_02_FD_107608 | JGI IMG/M metagenome (GOLD analysis project Ga0155954, IMG submission 107608) | Betaproteobacteria bacterium RIFCSPLOWO2_02_FULL_65_20
GGGTGAGTTTTTCCAGCATGCGCTACTCGGCGATCGCACGGGTGATCGGTTTGCCTTCCAATGCCAGATAGTGGTCAAAGCAAGCGATGACTTTTTCGGGGGCCAGCGTGAGTTGCTTCAGTCCCTGATGCAAGTCGAACAGGTCGCGGCTTGCCCGTCGCTGAAGCAGCGCGCGCAGCTTCGTGGCCAACAATTCTTCGGGTTCGAATGACGCGATCTCGGTCTCTCCTCGGTACCAGTCGCTTTCCAATGCAAATGGGTACCGCTTGATGCCGAGCAAGCTCGTGTGCTTGCGGGTGTTGATTTCGACCTTGAGTTTTAGTGTTGCCTGGGAATCGACCTCGGGCGTGAACTTGAACACCAGATGCATCGAGTGACCTGCCTGCTCCCTTTGGCATCTTCCAAGCCACGACAACGATTCCCGAATCGCGTCGACCGTCGCACCGATGGGCTCTGCCGGAATCTGCACCAAGTCGATGTCTTCCGAATAGCGCAGCGGCTGATTGAACAGCAGTTTGTGGATTGCCGTTCCGCCCCGGAACGCTATCTTGTCCTTCAGTGCCGGCGCATTGAACAGGTCGCACAACGCGCGGCAGATGATCAGGTCCTGCTCGATCTGCCTCAAGTCTGGCCAAGGCGCCTTGACACTCCATGCCTGCAGGAATGCGGTGGGAATCATTCTGCGACATCCACCGTTTCATTGATCATAAGTTTCCATTTCACGTTTCTCTCGTGGGCCTGCGCCAGTGCTGCCACGATAGGCTTCACGGCGGGATCCAGTGGCAACGTCGTTTTGGCTTGCTTGACGAACGGTTCCAGCGCACGGGCCTGGCGACCGTGCCCCGCCCGTTCGAGCAAATAGCCGAGCCGACGTACAGCCGAGTTTTCGTATGCGGCAGCCGCCTTCGCCAGCGTGCGCGGATTGGCCTTTGCGCCAATCTCCTTGGCGATATGCGCGACGCCATTGATGCCGGCCGCCTTGTGGAAGTAGCGCACACAGTCGAGCAGCGTCAGCTCGACGCTGGCAACCTTTGCGAAGCCGGCATCGCTCTTCATCTGACCGACCAGGTCGGGCTTGTTGACTTGAGCGAATGCCTCGGGCCCCTGATAGATGAACTGCAGGCGGTGACGACCAAGGTCGAAGTCCCGCAACTGCCTTGGGACGACGACCTGGAAGACCATGCTGGCCTGATGCGACGAGCCGTGGAATGCCGCCGCGCGCAGCAGCGAAATACGGTAGTCGATCGCCTGATGCTTCATCAGCGGGTCGATCCACTTCACGGGGTCGGGCGCGCTGGCGATTTGGTCTTCCGGGCGCAGGATGAGGTAGAAGCCGTGCCTGGGATTCGCCAAGCGGCGCTTCTTGATCGAGCGCGTGATCGCTGCGGCCAAAGCCGAGGGCTTCAGGCCGAGCGCCGCGAGGGCCTCATCCCGGGAGAAGTAGGCACGGCCGCGAGCGAGCAGATCGTCGAGGTAAGAGTCCAGCGTAGCCATGCCATAACATACGCAAAACTCGACGTATTGTCAAGAGTTTTGCATATGATATGGGTCACTCCCACTCGATGGTCGCTGGTGGCTTGCCGGAAATATCGTACACGACGCGGTTTATGCCGCGGACTTCATTGATGATCCGGTTCGACACACGAGCCAGCAGATCGTACGGCAGTTCGGCCCAATGTGCCGTCATGAAATCCGTGGTCTGCACCGCGCGCAGCGCGACCACGTAATCATAGGTGCGCCCGTCTCCCATCACCCCCACCGAGCGCACCGGCAGGAACACCGCGAAAGCCTGTGCGGTCATATCGTACCAACTCGACTCGCCGGCGACCCCCTCCAGTTTCGCCGCCCGCAACTCATCGATGAAGATCGCATCGGCCCGCCGCAGCAGATCGGCATACTCGGGCTTCACCTCGCCCAGGATGCGCACCCCGAGCCCCGGGCCGGGGAACGGGTGCCGGAACACCATTTCGCGCGGCAGACCGAGCGCCAATCCGAGCTCGCGCACCTCGTCCTTGAACAGTTCCCGCAACGGCTCCAAGAGCTTCAGATGCAGCGTATCGGGAAGGCCTCCGACGTTGTGATGCGACTTGATCGTATGGGCCTTCTTGGTCTTGGCGCCGGCCGACTCGATCACGTCGGGGTAGATGGTTCCCTGCGCAAGCCACTTGACGTTGGTGAACTTCGCGGCCTCCTCCTGAAACACGTGCACGAATTCGCGGCCGATGATCTTGCGCTTCTGTTCGGGGTCCGCGACGCCGGCCAGGCCGTGCATGAAGCGCTCGCTCGCGCCGACCATATCTACCCTGACACCGAGGTGCCTGGCGAACGTTTCCATCACCTGTGTCGCCTCGTTCAACCGCAGCAGCCCCGTGTCGACGAATACGCAGGTGAGCTGGTCACCGATCGCACGGTGAATGAGGGCGGCGGCCACCGAGGAGTCGACGCCGCCTGAGAGGCCCAGGAGCACTTCTTCCTTGCCGACCTGGGCACGAATGCGCTCGACCGCCTCCGCGACGTAGTCGGGCATGTTCCAGTCCTGCCCGCAGCCGCAGATAGCGTGAACGAAACGCGCGAGGATCGCCTTTCCCTGCCTGGTGTGCGTGACTTCAGGATGGAACTGAACGCCATAGAAGCGGCGCGACTCGTCGGCCATGGCCGCAATCGGCGTGGACTCGTTGCCGGCGATGACGCTAAACGACGGCGGCAGCGCGGTAACCTTGTCGCCGTGGCTCATCCAGACTTCGAGCAGGCCGTGCTGTTCGGGACTGACACGGTCCTGAATGCCCTCGAGCAGGGCCGAATGGCCCCGGGCGCGCACTTCCGCGTAACCGAACTCGCGCACACGCGAGGGCTCCACCCCTCCCCCCAGTTGCGCCGCCATGGTCTGCATGCCGTAGCAGATGCCCAGTACGGGGACACCGAGATCGAACACCGCCTGCGGCGCCCGAGGCGTGTCGCCTTCGGTCACGGATGCCGGCCCGCCGGAAAGAATGATCCCTCGCGGGCTGAACTCGCGGATGAACGCGTCGCTGACGTCGTAAGGGTGAAGTTCGCAGTAGACCTTCGCCTCGCGCACGCGTCTGGCGATGAGTTGCGAGTATTGGGCGCCGAAATCGAGGATCAGGATCTTGTCATGCATGAATCCAGAATCCTAAGCCGGACGAGCCGGAACCAACCAGGCCTGCTCGATTCTTGCTTTTCATAATCTCCCGATATCTTCGCCAGAACTGTCAACACCGGAGTCGTAACAGACTAATCAATGTGGTAATTGGGCGATTCCTTGACGATCTGCACGTCATGAACATGCGACTCGCGTATGCCCGCGGCGGTGATTTCGACGAACTGCGAGCCGGTGCGGACAGCTTCGATGCTGTCGCAGCCCAGATAGCCCATGCTCGCGCGCAGACCGCCCATGAGTTGCTGGACGACGCCGATCACCGGACCCTTGTAAGGCACCCTGCCTTCCACGCCTTCGGGGACGAGCTTGTCGGCGTGCGTCGCGGGATCCTGGAAATAGCGGTCCGCCGCACCCTGCTGCATCGCGCCCAGCGACCCCATGCCGCGGTAGGACTTGTAGGATCGGCCCTGAAACAGCTCGATCTCTCCCGGAGACTCGTCGGTGCCGGCGAACAAGCCCCCTAGCATCACCGCATGCGCGCCTGCGGCGAGCGCCTTCGCGATATCGCCGGAGTAGCGAATGCCGCCGTCGGCGACCAGGGGCACGCCGAGGCTCGCCAGGGCCGCCGCCACTTCCTGGATTGCCGTGATCTGCGGCACGCCCACGCCGGCAACGATACGCGTAGTACAGATCGATCCTGGACCGATTCCGACCTTCACGCCGTCGGCGCCGTGGTCGACAAGCGCACGGGCTCCGTCTCCGGTGGCGATATTGCCGCCGATCACTTCGATGGAAGGATAGTTCTGCTTGACCCATTTGACCCTGTCAAGCACGCCCTGTGCATGTCCATGGGCCGTGTCGACGACGATCACGTCGACGCCCGCCTCGACCAGCGCCGCCACCCGTTCCTCCGTGCCTTCGCCCACGCCGACCGCTGCCCCCACCAGCAATTTTCCCTGCTGGTCCTTGCATGCGTACGGATGCTCGCTCGACTTGAGGATATCCTTCACCGTGATCAAGCCGCGCATCTCGAAGGCGTCGTTGACGACCAGTACGCGCTCGAGGCGGTGCCGGTGCAGCAGCGCCCGCGCTTCCTCCGGGCTGGCTCCCTCCTTCACGCAGATCAGCCGGTCCTTTGGCGTCATGATTGCCCGCACCGGCGCATCCAGGTCGGTTTCGAAGCGGTAATCGCGGTTGGTCACCATGCCGACCACCTTGCCCCCTTCGACCACAGGGAAGCCCGACACTTTGAATTGCCGGGTGAGATCCAGCAACTCGCGCACGGTGATGTCGGGGGAGACCGTCATCGGGTCGCGAAGCACGCCTGACTCGTAGCGCTTGACCTTCAGCACCTCCGCCGCCTGGCCGATGGGTGACAGGATCTTGTGGATAATGCCGATCCCGCCCTCCTGCGCCAGTGCAATGGCCAGGCGCGCCTCGGTGACGGTATCCATCGCCGCGGATACCACCGGCAGGTTCAGGCTGATGTTCCTGGTGAGGCGGGTCCTGAGACTGACCTCCCGCGGAAGGACGGTCGAGTGCGCGGGAACGAGCAGGACGTCGTCGAAAGTGAGTGCCTTCTGAATCGTGCGCATGGCGACATCCGCAAAAGGCGGATTATACGCACCCGACGAAAGCAGGTAAATTGCTCTGCGCGCGGCCCGCTGTTCAGCGTCGGGGCTTCGTTGACGGGTCGGGGAAAAGCGGTTATGTTGCTGCGTCAACAGCATCGGAAGGCCGTGCCATCATGCTTCGATTACTGGTCTTGAGCGCCTTGTCGGTCTACACCGCCGCTGCGCAAGCCCAGGTGTACAAGTGCATCGATGCGAGCGGAAAGACCACCTACCTGCAGTCTTTCTGCCCTTCGGGCGCCAAGTCCGCTGCCATCAGCAGGATCGTGCCTCCGGCTCCTCCCCCACCGGCCGCAGGAGAAGGTGGCGCGGAAGAGGAGGGAAAGGCCGGCAAGGATGGGAAAGTCGCCAAGGCGTCCGGACCCAAGTCCGCAGCGGAGTTGGAGCAGGAGTTCCGCAAGCGCAAGCAGGAGCAGGAGAAGTTGCAGGAGAAGGAGGCGCAGAAGCTGGCCAATGCGAAAATCCGAGAGGAGAACTGCCGCAGTTCCCGCCTGCAGCTCATGAACCTGGAGTCGGGTGCCCGCCAGTTGCGGCTGGACGACAAGGGCGAGCGCAGTTACCTCAACGATACCCAGATCGAGCAGGAAAAGGCGAACGCGCGCAAGGCCGTCGAGCTGTGGTGCAATTAGGACGGGCTTGGGTCTAAGCGCGGTTCTTCGCTGATGCAGCGCGCCGCCGTCTCACCTCTTTCGGGTCGGCGTTCAGCGGGCGGTAGATTTCCACGCGATCGCCGTCCTGCAAGGGCGTATCGAGCTTTGCCAGCCGCCCGAATATTCCCACGCGATTGCGATTTATGTCGATCTCCGGACACTGGGCGAGCAGGCCGCTGGCGCGAATGGCCTCGCCGACGGTGCTGCCGGGCGCAAGACGCAGATGCGTGAGCACGGCCTTGCCCGGCGGCGCGTACGCCACCCCGACCATGATCGTCCGCGTCTTCACGGCTGCACGTGGATCTGTTCCGCGCGCTTCACGAAAGCATCCATGAAACTGTTGCTTATATGGTGAAACACCGGCCCGATCAGCCGCTCCAACAGCCGGCTCGAGATCTCGTACTCGAGGCGGAACTCGATCTTGCATGCATCCTCGCCGAGCGGCGTGAACCGCCAGCGGCCGCTCAGGTGGCGAAACGGCCCCGAAACCAGTTGCATGGCGATGGTCCTGCCAGGCTCATTCGTGTTCTCGGTGGTGAACTGCTCGCGGATGCCGTGAAAATTGACGTGCATCGTGGCGACGGTGCGCGTACCCTCGCGCTCTGCCACGACGGCGCCGCTGCACCAGGGAAGAAACTCGGGGTAGGACTCTATATCCTCGACCAGCGCGTACATCCTTTCCGCGCTGTAGCCCACCAGAGAAGATCGATCGACCATGATCATCGTTGCTAGAATTCTACGACTTTATCGGATCACCGGATGAGCATCGTCGAAAACCGGAAGGCGCTCCACGACTACTTCATCGAGGAGCGCTGCGAAGCGGGTCTGGCGCTGGCTGGCTGGGAGGTAAAGGCAATCCGCGCCGGACGCGCCCAGATCAAGGAGGCTTATGTCGTTGTTCGCAATGCGGAGGTCTATCTGATCGGCGCCCACATCACGCCTCTCACCGCGGCCTCGACCCATGTCAGCGCGGATCCGACCCGTACCAGAAAACTGCTGCTTCATGCCGAGGAAATACGGCGGCTCATAGGCAAGGTCGAACGCGCAGGCTACACGCTGGTTCCGCTCGACCTGCATTACAAGGGCGGGCGCGTCAAGCTCACTGTCGGCCTGGCCCGGGGCAAGAAGCAGCACGACAAGCGCGAGGCCGAGAAGAACAAGGAATGGCAGCGCGAGCAGCAGCGACTGATCAAGTCAAAGCGCTGATGGCCTAAGGTGGCAGGGTGGCCGGTCTCTTACGGATCAAGCAGAGGCAGGTCCGGCGAAGCATTTGGTTTTCTTCAGTCTCCCGATCTTGGGAAGTTGCAACTTCGCAACTTCCCAAGATCGGGAGATCGATGAAAGGCAAACCGAGCCAGCCCGTTCGATTCCGGCTCGTCCAGCCTATCGTTTGCCGAGGTTCTGGCGCACCTGCTCGAACAGGCAGATTGCCACGGCCGCCGCTATGTTCAGCGACTCGGCTTGACCCGGCATCGGAATCCGGACGCGCTCGGCAGCCAAGGCCGCTGCCTGCGCCGACAGACCCGCTCCTTCGTTGCCGAACAGCCACGCGACCGGCCCGCGCAAATCGGCCTCGAAGACGGACGCTTGAGCCCTCGGTTCGGTTGCGATGATTCTCGCGCGGACGCGTCTTTGCAGGTCAACGAAGGCCACGTTCTCGTGTATGGAAAGACAGAAATGCGCGCCCTGCCCCGCGCGCACGACTTTCGGCGCCCAGGCGAACACCGATCCTGGAGACAGAAAGACCTGGCAGATCCCCGACGCCACGGCACTGCGAAGGATCGAACCCAGGTTGCCCGGGTCCTGAATGCCTTCGATCATCAGGCAGTTGTCGATCGCTTCGGGCAGCGGCCGCGCTGCCGGCGTTCGCACGACGGCCAGGATGCCGGAACTGGTGACGACCTGGGAAATCCGCGCGATCAGGTCATCCGCGAACAGCAGCCTAGTCCTTGTCGGGGCCTGGTCGAAGAGTGTGCGCACCTGCGGATTCGCAAAGGCGGATGCGCCCGCCACCAGCACTTCGGCAGTGCCGCCGCTCCTGCAATAGGCCTCGACCAGGTGTGCGCCGTCCAGAATGGTCAATGCCGACGCTCGTCGCTCGCGCGAGGACGTCGCCAGACGCATCAGCCGCTTGACCTGTGCGTTGTCGCGCGATCGGATCACCCGGATCGCCGTATCCATGCTCAGAGAACTCCGGATATCATTCTTCTCACGGGTGCGAAAGTCCTGCGGTGGATTTCGCAGACGCCATGACGCCTCAGCGCATCCAGGTGTTCGGGCGTCGGATAACCCTTGTGGCGGTCGAACCCGTACAGCGGAAATCGGTCGTGCAGGCGCAGCATCTCGGCATCGCGCCCGGTTTTCGCCAGGATCGAGGCCGCAGAAATCGCCGCGACTGTCGCGTCGCCGCCAATGATGGCGCGAACCCGCTGGTCGATCTCCGGACAGTGCAGACCGTCGACCAGCACCTCTGTAGGAGTTAACGACAACCGCCCGACCGCACGCCTCATCGCCAGCAGCGAGGCCCGCAGAATGTTCAGCCGGTCGATCTCCTCGACGGTTGCGAATGCGACCGCCCAGGCAAGCGCGCGGGTCCTGATGGATTCGGCGAGCGCCATGCGGCGTTTCTCCGACAGCTTCTTGGAGTCGGCCAGTCCCGCAATCGGCCGCGTCGCATCCAGCACCACCGCTGCAGCGTACACGGGGCCGGCGAGCGGGCCCCTGCCCGCTTCGTCCACACCGCAAATCAGGGCTTCAGCCATGCGAGTACGGCCTTCGCAGCGCCCGCCGCCGTGTCCTGGCGCAGGCTGCGGTGAATGGCGGCGAGCTTCTCCGGCAGACGGCGCCGGATCACAGGGTCGTTGTGCACGTTCACCAGCGCCTGTGCGAGATTCTCCGGTGTCGCATCGTTCTGCAGAAGTTCCGGTACGATGAATTCGCCGGCGATGATATTCGGCAGGCCCACGTAAGGCTGGTAGCGCATCCGCGACATGATATTCCAGGTGAATTCTGCCATCCGGTAAGTAATCACCATCGGCTTGCGGTACAGCGCCGTCTCCAGCGTGGCGGTGCCGCTTGCCACCAAGACCGCGTCCGAGGCCGCGATCGCCTCGCGTGCATGGCCGAACAGGATGGTCAGCGGGAGGTCCTGGCCACCCTCGTTGTACAGCGCGGCCTCGAACAGGCCGCGCGTCTCCCGGGTGGCCAGAGGCACGAGGAACTGCGCCCCGGGCAGCCGTTCGTGCACGAGCTGCGCTGTGCGTACGTAGGTCGTCGCCATGTATCTCAACTCCGTCTGCCGGCTCCCGGGCAGCAGCGCCAGAATCGGGCGTACGCCGGAAAGGCGGAGTTGCTCGCGTGCCGCGGCAGTCGAGTCCTCCATCGGTATGACGTCGGCCAGAGGGTGGCCGACGTAGGCGACTGGAATGTTCGCCTGCCGATAAAGCACGGTTTCGAACGGGAACAGGACCAGCATCTGGTTCACCGCGCGTGCGATGCGCCGCAGGCGTGCGCCTCGCCAGGCCCAGACGGACGGACTGACGTAGTGCACGGTCGGTATGCCGCTGCGCTTGAGCCACGCCTCCAGATCGAGATTGAAATCCGGCGCGTCGATGCCGACAAAAAGAGCCGGTTTCTCGCTGAGCAATCGACGCCGAAGCCGCCGGAGGATGCCGACGATTTCCGGATAGTGGCGCAGCACCTCGACGTAACCGCGGACGGCAAGTTTCTCCATCGGAAACCAGGATTCGAAGCCTGCTGACTCCATCTTCGGCCCGCCGATGCCGGCAAATCGGGCGCCCGGAAGATGCGATTTCAGTGCCTCGATGAGGTGCGCACCGAGGAAGTCGCCCGAGGCCTCGCCGGCCACCATCGCGATAAGCGGTGTCGACACAGGCTTCTCAGCGGACGATTCCGCGCCGTGAATCCAGGAGAAACTCGAGGAATAAGCCCACTTCGGCGTGGGTTTGCGCCTGTACGGCGAGCGCCTCTTTGGCACCGTCCAGCGTGAGCCCGGACTTGTAGAGCGTCTTGTAGGCGGCCTTGATCGCAGCAACGGCCTCGGGGGAAAAACCACGCCTTTTGATGCCTTCGCTGTTTATTCCGTAAGGCTTGGCCGTGTTGCCCGCCGCGGTCACGTAGGGCGGCAGATCCTGGAGCAGGATGGTTCCCATCGCGGTTATCGAGTGAGCGCCTATGGCGACGAACTGATGGACCACGGTGAAGCCGCCCAGAACGGCGAAGTCGCCGACATGGACATGGCCGGCAAGCTGCGCGTTATTGGCGAAGATGGTGTGGTCGCCAACCTGGCAGTCGTGCGCCAAGTGCACGTAGGCCATGATCCAGTTGTCGTCGCCCAGGCGGGTGACGGCGGCGTCCTGCGCGGTGCCGCAATTGAAGGTGCAGAATTCGCGGATCGTATTGCGGTCCCCGATCTCCAGCCTGGTGGGCTCGCCGGCGTATTTCTTGTCCTGCGGAGCGGCTCCGAGGGAGCAGAATGGGAATATCCGGTTGTCGGCACCGATTCGGGTTCGGCCGTCGATGACGACGTGCGGCCCCACCTGGGTGTTTGCACCCAGTTCCACTTCGGCGCCGATGATCGAATAGGCGCCGACGCTGACGCCCGGCGCGAGCTTCGCCCCGGGATGAACGATCGCGGTTGTATGGATCACAGGGTTCGGATGGTGCACATGATCTTCGCCTCGGCGGCGAGGGCCTCGCCGACCCTGGCTTTGGCATCGAACTTCCAGATACCGCGAACGCGGCGCTCGAGCAGCACCTCCAGCGCGAGTTGGTCGCCCGGACTTACGGGCCGTTTGAAGCGCGCCCCGTCGATGCCCACGAAGTAATACACGGAATTGTCGTCCGGCTTGGTGCCAAGGGTGCGAAATGAAAGAATCGCCGCCGCCTGCGCCATGGCCTCCACGACCAGTACGCCCGGCATCACCGGATGATGCGGGAAGTGTCCCGCGAAGAACGGCTCGTTGACGCTGACATTCTTGATCGCGAGAATACGCTTGCCGGGCTCGCATTCGAGCACACGATCCACCAGGAGCATCGGATAGCGGTGCGGTAGATTGGCGAGGATCTCGTGGATGTCCATGGACTCATTCCTTTGCGTGCAGATCGGCGACCATGCGCTCGAGCATCCGGATGCGCACCTCGAGCTGGTCGATGTTCCTGAGCAGCACCGCGGTGCGGCTCCAGCTGCGGTTCTCCTGGAGCGGATACACGCCGGTGTAAGTCCCAGGCCGGATAATCGACTTGGTCACCAGCGTCCCGGCCGATATGTGCACGCCGTCGGCAAGCTCGATGTGGCCGAGAACGATCGCGCCTCCCCCCAGGGTGCAGTGACGGCCGATGCGGGCACTGCCGGCGATTCCGACGCATCCGGCCATTGCGGTGTGGGCGCCGACGCGAACGTTATGGCCGATCTGGATCTGATTGTCCAGCTTGACCCCGTCCTCGATCACCGTATCGTCCATCGCGCCCCGGTCGATCGTGGTATTGGCGCCTATCTCGACGTCGTCACCGATGATCACGCGCCCGATCTGCGGGATCTTGAGCCACTGGCCGGCGTCCAATGCCATGCCGAATCCGTCGGCCCCGATGACGACCCCCGAGTGCACGACGGCACGCCGGCCGATGACGCAGCGCTCATACACGACTACGGAGGGAAACAGCCTGCTTGCTTCTCCGATGCGTGTTTCGTCCCCGATCGTGCAGCCCGCGGCTATGCACGCCCCTTCCCCGACTTCGGCGCCCCTGCCGATATGGCAGCCCGGTCCGATCCGCGCGGAAGCGGCGATGCGCGCACCCGGCTCGATAACTGCGCTCGCGTGCACGCCGGCTTCGACTTCCTGCGGCGGATTGAGCAGCGCGGAAACCCGCGCGAAATAGAGGTAGGGATCATTGCACAGGATGCGGGGCACCGACGTGGCGTCTTGCTGCGCATGCGCCACGACCACCGCAGCGGCGCGCGTAGCGCGCAGCTGCGGCAGGTATCTGCCCTGGGCAAGAAATGCGATGTCGCCCGGCCCAGCGGACTCCAGCGTGGCGACCTGGCTGACTGTGACCTCGGGGTTGCCGACCACCTCGCCCCCTAGGCGCTCCACAATTTCAGCGAGCATGAATGCTCGGGGGGCGGTCATCCCGCTATTTCGCCGGCTTGCTTTCGTCCAGCGCCTTGATGACCTTCTCGGTGATGTCGATGCGCGGGCTCGCCCAGACCGCTTCCTGGAAGATGATGTCGTACTTCTCGACCTCGGCGATCTGCTTCACCGCCCGGTTGGCGCGCTCGATGACCCCGGACAGTTCCTCGTTGCGGCGCTGATTGAAGTCCTCGCGCGCCTCGCGCTGCTTGCGCTGGAACTCGCGGTTGAGATCCGCGAACTCGCGCTCGCGCTTGGTGCGCTCGGACTCCGGCAGGGTCACCGCGTTCTTCTCGAGCGTTTCCTGCTGGCGTTTCAACTGCTCGGCCATCTTGCCGAGTTCCTGGTCCCGTTTGGCGAACTCCTGTTCGATCTTTTTCTGCGCGCGCACCGCCGGCGCGGAATCCCGCAGTATGCGCTCAAGATTTACATAGCCGACCCGACCTTCGGCCCGGGCAACGCTGCTCGCGGCAAACAGCGCCAGCAGGGAAAGAAGCATTAGACGCGCGTAACTCAATTCCGTCTCCTACCTATACCGCGGGGTGCCCCGCAACAATGCCGAACATTATACCCGTATCGTCAAAACACCTGGCCGAGCGTGAACTGAAGGCGCTGGATATTGTCGCCGGACTTCTCGTTCAACGGCTTGGCGATGCTGAATTTGAGGGGGCCGACCGGCGAATTCCAGGCCAGGCTCAGCCCCCCCGCGAAACGCAGGTCGGAAAGGGCGATCTTTTCCCCGGGCGCAAACACCTGCCCGCCGTCGACGAAGGCGCCTAGCCTTACCGACCGGTCCGAGCCCGACCCGGGCATCGGAAACAGCAACTCTGCATTGCCCACCAAGCGCCGGTTGCCGCCCTGGGTGCTGTTGTCGGTCGGGTCGCGCGGACCCAGCGAGGAGGTGTTGTAACCGCGAACGGAACTCACGCCACCCGCGTAATAGTTCTTGAAAAACGGCAGCGGCTTGCCGCTCAATCCGTCGCCCACCCCTACGTCGCCCCGCAGCATCAGCGTGAAGGTCTGGCTGATCGGATAGAACCACTGGTGTTCATAGGCGGTCTTGTAGTATCGCAAGCTTCCCACCGGCATGGTCACTTCGGCACTGAGACGCTGCAAGTTCCCTCGCGTGGTCCATATGACGCTGTCGCGCGTATCCCTGGTCCAGCCGGCAGTTCCTATGATGAATGAATAATCGTTTCCATACAGATTTTCGAAGTTCAGCAGCCGCAACGGGCTATCTGGGAACAATCCGAGTTTGGTGTTTTCGGCCGACAGGCCCATACCGATGGTGTCGGTCTCGCTCATCGGAACGCCGTACCGTATGCCGGCACCCAGCGCATTCGTCGTGTAATGCCCGAGCGCGAGCACATTGGCGTCAACCTTGCGGTTGTATATGTCGAATCCCCGTGAAACGCCGTCCACCGTGTAGTACGGCTGGGTGAACGACATCGACAGCACTCTGCTGTAGCTGCCACTGTTCACCTGCGCACTGAGCGTGTTGCCGCTGCCGAAAATGTTGGATTGCGAAACCCCGGCCTGCAGAATGAGCTTGTCTGCGCTCGAAAACCCGATCCCCATCATGATCGCGCCGGTGGGTTTCTCCTTGACCCGGACCGCGACGTCCACCTGGTCGGTGGTGCCGGTCACCGGCGGTGTTTCCACCTCGACCTCGGCGAAGTAGCCGGTGCGGTCGATGCGCTGCTTGGACAACTGCAGCTTCGAGGCGTCGTAAAAGCCGCCTTCCAACTGGCGCATTTCGCGGCGGATGACCTCGTCCCGGGTGCGCGTGTTGCCGCCGATGTTGATGCGCCTGACGTACACCCGCCTTCCTGCATCGACCATGAAGGTGAACGCGACGCTACGCTTGTCCCGGTCGACGTCGGGCACGGCGCTGGCATTGGCGAATGCGTAACCGTCGTTGCCCAGCCGATCGACGATATTCTTGGAGGTTTCGGAAAGCTTTTCGCGCGAGAACGGGTCACCCGGCCTGAGCGCGATCAGCTTGCGCAGTTCCTCCTCGGGCACGATCGGGTCGCCGCCGATCTTCACGCCGGAGATCGTGTACTTCTCGCCCTCGGAAATATTGACCGTTATGTATATGTCGCGCTTGTCCGGCGTGATCGAGACCTGCGTCGAATCGATATTGAAGTCCAGATAGCCGCGGTTCATGAAATAGGAGCGCAGATTCTCCAGGTCGCCCTGCAGCTTCTGGCGCGAATACTGGTCGTTCTTCGTGTACCAGGTGAACCAGCCGGGTGTGCGCAGGACGAACAGGGCGAGCAGGTCACGTTCGGCGTAGGACCGGTTGCCGACGATGTTGATACTGCGGATCTTGGCGACCTCGCCCTCGTCGATGCCGAAGTTGATGCCGACGCGGTTGCGATCGAGCGGCGTGACTGTGGTGGTCACCACGACCCCGTACATCCCGCGGGTGAGGTATTGGCGCTTGACCTCCTTCTCCGCCTGATCGAGTTGGGCGCGGTCGAAGGTGCGGCCTTCCTGGAATCCGACGTCGCGCAGGCCCTTTTTCACCTGTTCCTTGTCGAACTCCTTCATGCCGACGAAGTCGATCGAGGCGATCGCCGGCCGTTCCTCGACCACTACCACCAGCACGTTCCGGTCTACCTCGAGCCGCACATCGCGGAAGAATCCGGTCCCGAAAAGCGCCCGGATTGCCTGCGAGGCCTTCTCGTCTGTCATCGTCTCCCCGACCTTGACGGGGAGGTAGCTGAAGACTGTGCCCGCCTCGATGCGCTGGATGCCCTCCACGCGGATGTCGCGCACGGTGAACGGGTCGAACGCCCAGGCGGCTTGCGCGAGGACAAACAGACAGATCACCAGGAGCAGGTTTCTTTTCATCGCCCTGGATTACCCCGAGAGAAGGCGGTTGATATCGTTATAGAAAGCGAAAGCCATCAGAAAGAGCAGTAAAGACAGCCCCAGCCGCTGGCCCAACTCCATCACGCGTTCAGAGACCGGACTGCCCTTGATGATTTCAGCGACATAATACATCAAGTGCCCACCGTCCAATAACGGAATCGGGAGCAGGTTCAGCACACCCAAACTGATGCTGATCAGCGCAATGAAGGCGACGTACGCCGCCAGGCCGAGTTGGGCGGACTGTCCCGCGTAATCCGCAATGGTGACCGGGCCCGAGAGGTTTTTCCACGATACTTCACCCATCAGCATCTTGCCCAGCATCCTCAGGCTGAATACCGCGGTATCCCAGGTGCGGACTAAGGCGAGCTTCAGCGCCGCAACGGGGCCGTAGCGTACGGTGGTGACGAACCCCTGCATCGCCTGCGCGTCTATGTGCGGGGACGCGCCGATGCGGCCGAAGCGCTTGCCGTTCTGCTCGACGATTTCTGGAGAGAGCGCGACGCCGATCTTCTCTTCCCCGCGCCAGAGTTCCAGTTTAATGGGCTTGCCTGGATGCGCGCGGACCGATGCGACCAGCTCGTCCCAGATCCTTACCGGCTGCCCGTCAATCGCAATCACCCGGTCGCCGGAACGCAGTCCGGCGCGCTCGGCGACGCCGCCGGCCACGATCCTGCCGATCACCGGCTCCACGTCGGGTCGATAGATGTGCAGGCCCATGCGCGCGAGCGGGTCCCCCTCGAAGCCATCCGCCGCGAAGCGCGCGAGCTCAAGCGTTCGCCAATCGACACGCTGGCTGCGGTCCAGGACTTCGAGGCGGGCCCGCTGCCTGTCCACGGCGAGTTGCAGCAGACGCCAGCGCACATCCTGCCAGCTCGCCACTGCCTCGTCGTTGATCTTCAGAATGGTGTCGCCGCGCTGCAGGTTTGCTGCCGCGGCGATGCTGCCCGGGTCCGGCGCGCCGACAATGGGTTTCGATTCCGGTACGCCGTGGAGAAAAAGCATCCAGTACAGCACTACGGCGAGCAGGAAATTCGCCGCCGGTCCCGCACCGACTATGGCGAAGCGCCGCCACACGCTCTGGCGATTGAACGCACGGTGAAGCTCCTCGGGGGCGACCGGACCCTCGCCTTCGTCGAGCATTTTCACATAGCCGCCCAGCGGGACCACGCAGACCGCCAACTCGGTCCCGTCGGCGCCGGCGCGATGCAACCACAGCGGCCGGCCGAAGCCGACGGAAAACCGAAGGACCTTCACGCCGGCGAGTTTCGCGACCAGATAGTGACCGTACTCGTGGATGATGATGAGCACCGCGAGCGCGACAACGAAGGCGCCGACTGTCACGAGCGCGTTCATGCGACCCTGCTCCGGTGCCGGTCGACGATGTGCACGGCGCGGGTGCGGGCGCGACGGTCCGCACCTATCACGTCCTCGAGCGTGCCGATCGCGGCGCAGGGTATGGATTGCAGCGTCTCTTCGATCACTTCGCTGATCTTAAGGAACGGCAGCCGGCCACCGAGGAATGCAGCCACGGCAATTTCGTTGGCCGCGTTCAGGATCGAGGGTGCCGTGCCTCCGGCTCGCAGGGCCTCGTAGGCGAGCCGCAGCCCCGGAAAGCGCTCGAAATCCGGTTGCTCGAAGGTGAGCGCGCCCATTGCGTACAGGTCGAGGAGCGGCACCCCGGCATCGATGCGGTCGGGGTAAGAAAGCGCCTGGGCGATCGGCGTGCGCATGTCCGGATTGCCCAGCTGCGCGAGCACCGAGCCGTCTACGTATTCGACCATCGAGTGGATCACGCTCTGCGGATGCACGACGACCTGGATCTGCTCCGGGCGCACGCCGAACAGCCAGTGTGCCTCGATCACCTCCAGGCCCTTGTTCATCATCGTGGCCGAATCGACCGAGATCTTGCGGCCCATTACCCAGTTGGGGTGCGCGCAGGCTTGGTCGGGGGACACCTCGCGCAGTTCCGAGCGCGGCCGCGACCGGAAAGGCCCTCCCGATCCGGTCAGCAGGATGCGCCGGATTCCGCTGGTATTCGGCTCTCCGGCAAGAGACACCGGCAGGCACTGGAATATCGCGTTGTGTTCGCTGTCGATCGGCAGCAGCGTTGCACCGTGTCGCCGGACCGTGTCCATGAAAACAGGGCCCGCCATCACCAGCGCTTCCTTGTTGGCGAGCAGCAGCTTCTTTCCGGCCCTGGCTGCGGCGAGCGCGGGCTCCAGGCCCGCCGCGCCGACGATGGCCGCCATCACGCAATCGACTTCGGACAAGGCAGCCGCCTGCACCAGGCCTTCCGCGCCGCACAGGACCTTCGCGGTTGCCCCGCATCGGGCCAGGGACTGCTTGAGCGCAGTTGCCAGCGACGCGTCCGCGACGCAGGCGTAGGCAGCGCCATGGCGCGCGCACAGTTCGGCCAGATCATCGACGTGGCGCGACGCAGTGAGCGCCGCCACCCGAAATCGGTCCGGATGCCGCGCGATCACATCGAGAGTGCTGCGCCCGATCGAGCCCGTCGCGCCCAGTACGGAGATGGTCTGCATGCGCGTCATTTCAGGAAGACGAGTGCGGCAAGCGGCAGCACCGGCAGCAGCGCATCGATGCGGTCCAGCACCCCGCCATGGCCGGGCAGCACGGACCCGCTGTCCTTCACACCCGCCTGACGTTTCATCTGCGACTCCAGCAAGTCCCCCTCAATTCCGGCTGCCGTCAGTCCGAGCAGCACCAGCACGAACCACAATCCTCCGAGCACGGTCTGCTGCCACGGTCCGAAGCTCGTCCCCCCCGCGGCGGCGAGCCAGCACATAGCATATACGGTCACGCCTGCCAGCGCGCCATAGACGCCCTCCCAGGTCTTCCCCGGACTGATGGACGGAGCCAGCTTGCGCCGCCCGAAGCGCCGACCGGTGAAATAAGCCGCTATGTCGGAGATCCAGACCACGGCCATGACGGCGAGCAGGAGGACCGGGCTCTGCCCGCGCAACGCCACCATCGCAGCGGCGTTCGGGACCAGAACGACCACGCCGGCCAGCAGCGGCACCGCAGAACTGGCGAACGCGGGACGTTCCCATAACCAGAGGGGCGCCAGCGCCACCCAGAAGACGGCTGCGGCGAGGTAGAGCCAGGATTGTCCGAAGAGCGGGCCGGAATCAAGGCCGGCATTCCAGCCGGCCCAAATTCCCGCCGCCCCGACGGCGCCGGCGTAGAGGCACCGGCCCGGCCATCGCAACCGTGCGAGGCCGGCCCACTCCCAGGCCGCCACCGCCAGCAGCGCTCCCACGAGCACGATCCAGCCCGTGCCTGGGAGCCAGAACAGCGCGCCGAGGAACCCCGCGAGCAGGATGACCGCAGTCAGGATTCGCGCTCTGAGCATCGCGCGCAAGCGATCAGCCGAATTTGTGTGCGCCTTCTTCGGATCCCTGGGCGACGCGTTCGGCTGCACTGAGCTGTTCGCTGGTGCGGCCGAAACGACGCTCGCGCTCTAGGAACCACGCGATTGCGGATTCCAGCGCACTGGCATCGAAATCGGGCCAGAGCGTGGTCGTGAAATACAGCTCGGTGTAAGCGAGCTGCCAAAGCAGGAAGTTGCTGATCCGCTGCTCGCCGCCGGTGCGTATGAACAGATCGGGCTCCGGAGCGAAATTCATTGCGAGGAACGGGCTGAGCTGCTCCTCCGTAAAATCCGCGTGCTGCTCGGGATGGTGCCGCACCATCTTGCCGATGGCCTGAATCAGATCCCAGCGGCCGCCGTAGTTTGCCGCGATGGTCAGCGTGAGGCGGCGGTTGGCGGCGGTGAGCGCCTCGCCATCGGCCACGAGGCCGGCGATGCGCTCGCCGAAGGCGGCTATGTCGCCGATCACCTTCAACCGGACCCCGTTGGCGTGAAGCTTGTCGACCTCCTGTTCCAGCGCGGCGAGAAACAACTGCTGGAGGACCGAAATCTCGTCGGCGGGCCGGCGCCAGTTTTCCGAACTGAACGCAAACAGGGTCAGGTATTCGATGCCCCGGTCGATGCAGGCGCGCGTGGTCTCCCGCACCGCCTCGACGCCGCGCCGGTGCCCGGCCACCCGCGGCAGAAACCGGCGCTTTGCCCAGCGCCCGTTGCCGTCCATGATGATGGCCAAATGCCGGGGCACGCTGCGTGCCTGCGGAATCTCCCTGGTGGAACTGGTATGAGCCATGGTCCTTGAGGTCGCCGCTTTTCCTGCCGTCACTGCGCGCCTAGATGGCCAGCAGGTCGGCCTCCTTCGCCGCCAGCGCCCTGTCGACATCGGCGATGAACTTGTCGGTCAGTTTCTGCACCTCGTCCTGGGCGCGGCGCTCCTCGTCCTCGGAGATGTCCTTCTCCTTGAGCAGTTCCTTTAGCGCATGAATCGCGTCGCGCCGCAGGTTGCGAACCGCAACCTTGGCGATCTCGCCCTCGTGCTTGACGACCTTGATGAGGTCTCGGCGCCGCTCCTCGGTGAGCGCCGGCATCGGTACGCGCACCAGTTCGCCCTGAGTGGCCGGATTCAGACCGAGGTCGGAATCGCGGATCGCCTTTTCCACGGCCCCTGCCATCTTCTTGTCCCAGGGGGTCACCCCGATGGTACGGTTGTCGATCAGCGTCACGTTTGCGACCTGTGGAATCGGGGTGGGCGTGCCGTAATAGTCGACCATCACATGGTCGAGTATGCCCGTGTGGGCGCGGCCGGTGCGCACCTTGCCGAGGTCGATCTTGAGCGCATCGAGCGACTTATGCATCTTCTGCTCGGTATTCTTCTTGATATCAGCGATGTTCATGTGACCTCCATCCCGGAAGGATTTCAGCAAACTGCCTCAGTAATACACCTGCGTACCCTCGTCTTCCCCGAGTACGATACGCTTCATCGCGCCCGTCTTGAAGATCGAGAACACCATGATCGGAAGTTTCTGGTCGCGACACAGTGCGAACGCGGTGGCATCCATCACGCGCAGGTTCTTGATGATCGCCTCGTCGAATGACAGCCGCTGATAACGCATGGCGTCCGGATGCGTCTTGGGGTCGGCCGTATAGACGCCGTCGACCTTGGTGGCCTTGAGCACCACCTCCGCACCGATTTCGCTCCCGCGCAATGCGGCGGCCGTGTCGGTAGTGAAGAACGGGTTGCCCGTGCCGGCGGCGAAGATGACGACCTTGCCCTCCTCCAGATAGCGGATCGCCTTCCCCCGAATATAGGGCTCAACCACCTGTTCTATGTTGAGCGCGGACTGCACGCGCGCGTTCAGCCCCGCCCGCCGCATCGCGTCCTGCAGCGCCAGGGCGTTCATGATGGTGGCGAGCATCCCCATGTAGTCGGCCGTTGCGCGGTCCATGCCCGCGGCTCCCAGAGCGACTCCGCGAAAGATGTTCCCGCCGCCGATCACTACGCCGACCTCGACGCCAAGGGCGACGACCTGCCCGATTTCGCTGACGATGCGATCGATCGTCTGGCGGTTGATGCCGTATGCATCATCGCCCATCAGGGCTTCGCCCGAGAGCTTGAGCAGAATGCGCTTGTATTTCGGCGCGGTCATTTCGTTCCCTCTTGCCGGTTCTTGCTCTAACGCGAGGTCATCGGCGATCGCCTGCCAGCCCCTGCCCATCGGCCCTCGTCTTTACGCGGTGTCGCCGCTTACGCGCGCGCAAGGCCCGCCTGTGCCATGACCTCGGCCGCAAAATCGGTCGTCTTCTTCTCGATGCCCTCGCCGACGACGTACAGGGCGAATTGCGCCACCGACGCGCTCCGCGATTTCAGCAGCGCCTCGATGGTCTGCTTGTCGTCCTTGACGAACGGCTGCCCGAGCAGCGTCACTTCCTTGAGGAATTTCTGCACGCTGCCCTCGACCATCTTCTCGACGATATTGGCAGGCTTGCCGGACTCCGCGGCCTTGGCCGCCGCGATGTCACGCTCCCTCTGGATCAACGCGGCTGGCACCTCGTCCCGGGACAGCGCGACGGGACGGGAGGCGGCGACGTGCATGGCCAGGTCCCGCGCCAGGACCTCGTCTGCGCCCACCACGTCCACGATCGTGCCGATCTTTGCGCCGCCGTGCACGTACTGGGCGAGGCGGCCCCTGGCCTGCAGCCGCACGAAGCGCCGGATCGAAATATTCTCGCCGATCTTGCCCACCAGCGCCTTGCGCGCATCCTCCACCGGCGTGCCTTGCGCGGTGCCTTCTATGGCCAGCGCCGACAGCGCCCCGAGGTCGGGGGGGTTCTTGTCGGCCACGAGTCTTGCCAGCTTGGCCGCGAATCCGAGAAAGTCCTGGTTTTTGGCCACAAAATCGGTCTCGCAGTTCAACTCCACTATCGCACCCAGCTTGCCGTCGGTCCCGATCCAGGTTCCGACCACGCCTTCGGCCGCGATACGGGAGGAGGCTCTGGTGGCCTTGTTGCCGAGTTTGATGCGCAGGATGTCTTCGGCCCTGGCCAGATCGCCATCCGCCTCGGTCAGCGCCCTCTTGCATTCCATCATGGGCGCGTCGGTCATGTCCCTGAGCTCCCGTACCATTCCTGCGGTGATTTCCGCCATTGATCGCTCCAATTGCGTCAGACTACAGATTCAAAAAAAGGGGCTTGCCGCCCCTTTTTCTTCCGTGGATCGAACGTCGTTACTCCGCCTGTTCCTCGACTTCGACGAACTCGTCGCCGGTACCGCCCCCGGTGATCTCCTGGATCGACTGGTTGCGTCCCTCCAGAATCGCGTCAGCGACGCCCCGCGCGTACAGGCGGATGGCGCGGCTTGAATCGTCGTTGCCCGGAATCACGTAGGCAATGCCTTCGGGCGAGTGGTTCGTGTCCACCACGCCGACGACCGGGACGCCCAGTTTGCGCGCCTCGGCAATTGCGCCCTTCTGATAGCCGACGTCGATGACGAAAAGCGCATCGGGCAGCGCGCCGAGTTCCTTGATTCCGCCCAGGCTGCGCTGCAGCTTGATGATTTCACGCTGGTTGTGCAGGGCTTCCTTCTTGGGCAGGCGCTCCATGGAGCCGTCCAGCGCCATCTGCTCCATGTCCTTCAGACGCTTGATGGACTGCTTCACGGTCTTGAAATTGGTCAGCATTCCACCCAGCCAGCGATAATCCACGTAGGGGGCCCCGCAGCGCTCGGCTTCCTCACGGACGATCTCCCGGGCCTGGCGCTTGGTGCCCACGAAAAGGATGTTGCCCTTGTTGGAGGAGAGCTTGCGCACGAATTTCATCGCTTCCATGTACATCACCATCGTCGTTTCAAGATTGATGATGTGAATCTTGTTGCGATGGCCGAAGATGTACGGCGCCATCTTCGGGTTCCAGTAGCGGGTCTGATGGCCGAAATGCACCCCCGCCTCGAGCATTTGACGCATGGTGGTAGACATTGAGTCACTCCGATTAGGGTTGATTATGACCGTTCCACCCACCTGACCCCCTCCGGTCGCGCTGGAACAGGGGCACCCTAACGGGGGAACGGCAAAATTTGGCCGGAAAAGCTCCAATCCAGCCAGCCGTGCAATATACCACAGCTTGCCGCACGACCACAAGGTTTCCCTTGTGCAAACAGGCAATTATCCCCGTGCCAGCGGCCCGGTCCGCAGCGCGGCGCGATTGCGGTTTGCTCGCGTAGAATCGATGACTTATTCTTGCGCCTTTTCACAAAAGCGCGGCAACTTGGAATCCCAATGGCAGTACACATAAAGACAGCCGACGAAATTCAGAAGATGCGGGTTGCAGGGCGTCTCGCCGGCGAGGTGCTAGACTTCATCGCACCCCACATCAGGCCCGGCGTCACCACGGGGCAGATCGACCGCCTCTGCCATGATTATCAGGTGAACCACCAGGGGACGATTCCGGCGCCTTTGAACTACGCGCCGCCCGGCTACAAGCCGTTCCCTAAGTCGATATGCACCTCGGTCAATCACCAGGTCTGCCACGGCGTGCCGGGCGAGCGGCTGCTCAAGACAGGCGACATCCTCAATATAGACGTCACCCCGATCAAGGACGGCTATCACGGGGACAGCAGCCGCATGTTCTACGTCGGCACGCCCAGCATTCAGGCGCGACGCCTCTGCGAGGTCACCTACGAATGCATGTGGCGCGGGATCCGAGCGGTGCGCGCGGGTGGATTCCTCGGGGACATCGGCGCGGCGATCCAGCAGCACGCGGAAGCGCATGGCTACAGCGTCGTGCGCGAATTCTGCGGCCATGGGATCGGCCACAAGTTTCATGAAGAGCCGCAGGTGCTGCACTACGGACAAGCCGGAACCGGCCTGTTACTGCAGGCGGGAATGATTTTCACGATCGAGCCCATGATCAACGCCGGCCGGCCCGCCATCCGCGAGCTCGCCGACGGCTGGACCATCGTCACGAAGGATCACAGTCTGTCGGCGCAATGGGAGCACACGGTGCTGGTCACCGATCAGGGCTGCGAAGTGCTGACGCTGTCGGCGGGAGCACCGCCGCCAGTACCGCACTGAGCGGACTGAGCCGCCCGATGCTCTCCCCTTCGACCGGCGACTCGCGCGACGGACTGTCCCGCATCCGCGCCAGCCTGCAGTCCGAGCGCGCCGCATTGAAGGCGCAGTTCGAGCGCGATGGCAATTCCGCGCGGCTCCTACGCCGGCACCGCAAGCTGGTCGACCACACGTTGAAGACGATGTGGAACGAAGCCGGACTCCCGCGCTGGTTCGCGCTGCTCGCCGTCGGCGGCTTCGGACGCGGGGTGCTGTTCCCCCACTCCGATGTCGATCTGCTGGTGTTGTTGTCCGACGACCCCGACCACGGTTTTGCTTCCAAGCTCGAAGGTTTTATCGGCAGGCTCTGGGATGTGGGCCTGGAGGTAGGCCACAGCGTCAGGACGCTGGCCCAGTGCGACGAAGAGGCGGCCAAGGACCTGACGGTTCAGACCACGTTCCTTGAAGCGCGCCTGATCGCCGGCAGGCGCACGCTGTTCCGCCGGTTCATCGGCCACACCATCAGTCACTTCGACCCGCAGGCCTTTTTCAGCGCCAAGCGGCTGGAGCAGGAACAGCGTCACGCGAAATTCCAGGACACCCCCTACAGCCTCGAGCCGAACATCAAGGAGGCCCCGGGCGGCATGCGCGATTTGCAGACGATACTCTGGATCGCGCGCGCAAGCGGTCTCGGCAACACGTGGACCGAACTCGCCGAGGGCGGTTTCGTGACGCAGACCGAAGCCAGGCAGCTGGCGCGATGCGAAAAACTGCAGCGCGAACTGCGCATACGCCTTCACTATGCGGCCGGCCGGCGCGAGGACCGCCTGCTCTTCGATGTCCAGGACAGCATCGCCCGCCAATTCGGCTACGCACCTACGACGCACCGGCGGGCGAGCGAGCTGCTGATGCAGCGCTACTTCCGAACGGCAAAGGCGGTGACACAGCTCAACACCATCCTGCTGCAGAACATCGGTGCCGCGATCTTCCAGGAACAGGATGGCGAGGCCGAGATCATCAACGAGCGATTCCAGGCACTGCACGAGCTGCTCGAGGCGCGCGATGCGCAGTTGTTCGAGCGGCAACCCGGAGCCATCCTGGAGAGTTTTCAGATCCTGCAGCAGCGGCCTGACCTCAAGGGCATGGCCGCGCAAACGCTGCGCGCGCTCTGGCGTGCGCGGTTTCGCATCGACGCGGCCTTCCGGCGCGACCCGGGAAATCGCGCGGCATTCCTGTCGATCCTGCAGCAGCCGCGCGGTATCGTGCATGAACTGCGCCGCATGAACCAGTACGGCATTCTGGGTCGTTACCTGCCGCCGTTCCGGCGCATCGTCGGTCAGATGCAGCACGACCTGTTTCACGTCTATACCGTGGACCAGCACACGCTCGCCGTAGTCCGCAATCTGCGGCGCTTTACCATGGTGGAGTTCGCGCACGAGTACCCGCTCTGCAGCCGGCTCATCGCCGGCCTGGAGCGCCACTGGCTGCTTTACGTCGCCGCGATGTTCCACGACATCGCCAAGGGCCGCGGCGGCGATCACTCGGTGATAGGCGCGGTGGACGCGGCGCGTTTCTGCCGCGCGCACGGTCTGTCGCGCGAGGACACCGAGTTCGTGGCATTTCTCGTGCGGCACCACCTCACCATGTCCATGGTGGCGCAGAAGCAGGATCTGTCCGACTCCGAGGTCGTACGCCGCTTTGCCGCCACGGTGCGCACCGAGCGCCAGCTGATCGCGCTCTACCTGTTGACGGTGGCAGACATACGCGGCACCAGTCCCAAGGTCTGGAACGCATGGCGCGGCAAGCTCCTGGAAGATCTGTTCCACCTGGGGCAGCGGCTGCTTCGCGGCCACGACGTGGGCTACGCTCAGGATATCCAGGCAAAACAGGCCGAAGCCAGGCGGCTGCTTCGCCTCTACGCGCTCTCCGACACCGTTCAGGACGCGCTGTGGAAGGAACTGGACGTGGCCTACTTCCTGCGCCACGACGCCCAGGAGATCGCATGGCAGACGCGCCTGCTGCACTACCGCGTCAATGCCGAGAAACCCGTGGTCAAGGCGCGCATGTCCCCGGTGGGCGAAGGGCTGCAGGTGATGATCTATGTGCGCGACCAGCGCTACTTGTTCGCGCGCATCTGCGGATTTCTGAGCAAGATCGGATTCAATATCGCCGATGCGAAAATTCACACCACGCGCCACGGCTATGCGCTGGACGCCTTCCAGGTGATGGGCTCGGGCAGCATGCCGCACTACCGGGACATGATCAACCTGATAGAGCACGACCTGGCCGAGCAGATCGAGCAGCAGGCCGAGCTTCCGCCCTCGCCCCAGGCGCGCATGTCGCGTCAGCTCAGGCATTTCCCGATTACACCGGAAGTGCACATCCTGCCCGATGAACATGGCCAGTACCACGCGCTTTCCATCATCGCGGGCGACCGGCCCGGATTGCTCTACGGCATGGCGCGGCTGCTCGGACAGTACGAGATCAGCCTGCACACGGCGAAGATCGTCACGCTGGGCGAGCGCGTCGAGGACGTGTTCCGGGTCTCCGGCGATGCGCTCGGCAATCCGAAGACCGTGCTGCAGCTGGAGCAGGACCTGCTCGAGTTCCTCAAGCCCTAGCCGGACAAGCCGGAACCTACCAGGCCTGCTCGATCTTGCTTTTCATGATCTCCCGATCTTCGGAAGTTGCAACTTCGCAACTTCCGCAAAATCAGGGAGACCTCGGAGAATTTCCTATGGTGCGCCGGGTCATGCGGGGCTCCTTGTCAATCGACCTTGGCCTTGATCTGCTTGACGAGCGTGCCGTATTTTTCGTAATCATGGCGGATAAGCTCGGCGAACTCCTGGCGCGTGGTGATGTAGGGTTCGAGTCCGCCTGCGGCATTGAGGCGCGTCTTCACGTCCGGCATCATCAGCACCTTGTCGATTTCCGTACGCAGCCGGGATATCGCTGCATCGGGTACGCCGACCGGGGCGAAGATGCCGAGCCAGGTGGTCAGCAGATAGCCGGGATAGAACTCGCCGACCGTCGGCAAATCCGGGAACAGGGGTGAGCGCTGGCGCCCCGTGACCGCGAGTCCGCGCAGCCTTCCTGCGCTGATCTGCGGTCCGGTCGATGCGCCCGAAAACATCGCCGACACTTCGCCAGCGAGCGTGGCCGTCGTCGCCGGTGCGCCGCCCTTGTAGGGAACGTGCACGAGGTTGATTCCCGCGCGCAGTTTCAGCATCTCCATTGCCATCTGGTGCTGGCTGCCGTTGCCTGCGGAGGCGTACGCGAGTGGCGGATTTGCGCGCTTCGCGTACTCAATGAACTCCCGGAAGTTCTTTACCGGCACCGACGGATGAACCGACAAGAAGAAATTGCTCTGGGCGGCGACCGTCGAAACCGGCTGCAGGTCCTTCAGCGGGTCCACCATCTTCGAGTACAGATGGGGATTGATGGCGATCATGCTGTCGGCGCAAATTATGAGGCTGTAGCCGTCGGGCGCCGATGTGGCGACGAGTTCCATCGCGATGTTGCCGTTCGATCCGGGGCGGTTTTCGACCACCACCGGCTGGCCAAGCAGCGGTGAGAGCTTCTCGCCGATCACCCGGGCGATGGTGTCGGGCCCCCCGCCGGGAGAAACAGTCACCATCAGCTTGATCGGCCTGGAGGGATACTGCGCGTGCCCGGCAGTCGGAACGACCAGGCCGCCAAGCGCGATGCCTGCTGCAAGGAGCGCGGCGCGGATACGCATGGATCGGTGTTCGGGTCGGTGGTCGGTATGCATGGCAGGTCTCCCTTGTTAAGCAATCAATCCGAAATCCGGTCAGTGCGCAACGCGAGCGCACCGCGCGCTGCGCGACTCTCCCAGCGCTTGAACAACGCTTCCCAGGAAAGCTTGCTGTCCGAGCCCGATCCTTCGCGAACCAGAAACTCCGCCAACGCCCGCAACTGGGCGCTGCTGGATCCTTCGGTCAGGGACGCAAGTTGGGCGAGCGCGCCTCCGGCGGGCCCGTGCTTGCCCAGGTGGAGGCTCAGAATCTCAACACGCTCGGCCGCATCGGGCAGCACGAGGCCAATCAGCGTGCCGAAGCGCCCGGGCTGCAACAGCGCATCGTCCACGAGGTCGAGCCGGTTGGTGGCCGCGATGACGCCCACCGAACCGCCCTTCTCCAGATCGTCAAGTTCAGCCAGCAACTGATGCACCACGCGTTCCGTGGTCCAGCTCCCTGCGCCGCGGCCGCGCACGGGTGCCAGTGCATCCAGCTGATCGAAGAAGACCACGCAGGGCGCGAGCTCGCGCGCCAGCTTGAACACGTGGCGCACCGCCTCCTCGGACTCTCCGAGCCACTTGCTGAAGAGTTCCGGGCCGCCGACCATGATGAAATTGACACCCGCCTCCTTGGCGACGGCCTTGGCCAGCATGGACTTGCCGACACCCGAAGGCCCGTGGATGAGCACACCATCGCCCATCGCCACACCGGCGCGCAAAGGTGCAACGAGCCAGGCCTGCAATTGCGCCTTCGGCTGGGCGAGTCCGCCTATGCGGTCGAATCCCTGATCCGGGACCGCTACCAGCATCGCTCGCGCAGCCGAAGGGCGGCATCGACGGCGCGCGGCGGTCAGGTCTTCCCGTTGCACGCGCAGCTTCTCCGGGTTCCACTGCGCGGGTGAGCCCGTCGGCGGACGATGCCGGCGCAAGGCATGCATACCGGCCTCGCGGCACAGCGCCATCAGGTCGGCGCCGACGAAACCCGGCGTGTCGGCGGCGAGCTGGGCAAGATGGCTTCGCGCGCCGTCGTCCAACGGCATTTCGCGCGTATGAACCTTGAGGATCTGCTCGCGCCCGGCCGCGCCGGGCGGGCCGATATACAGCTCGTAGTCGAAGCGGCCCGGCCGGCGCAGTGCGACGTCCAGCGTCTCGATGCGGTTGGTGGTAGCCAGGATCACCACGCCGTCCACCTTGTTCAGGCCATCCATCAGCGACAGCAACTGCGTGACCAGGCGCGTGTCGGCATGTGAGCCG
>Ga0155954_1075_pt1 | contig 27606 bp, 26 predicted proteins | sample RifCSPlowO2_02_FD_107608 | JGI IMG/M metagenome (GOLD analysis project Ga0155954, IMG submission 107608) | Betaproteobacteria bacterium RIFCSPLOWO2_02_FULL_65_20
AGCCGTTTCGGTAGGCGACGATGATGGGCCGGAACGCCGCGGCATTGTAGAGCTGGCCGGTCGCCTGCACCGCAAACACGCGGTCCTTTCCGTAGAGCGTGCCGGTGGGCAGGTTGACGTTCGCCTGCACAACCGCCTGCTCCACCTCGTTGATGCCCACACCGCGCGCGGCGAGCGCGCTGGGATCCAGCTGCACCCGCACCGCGTATTCCTGCTGCCCGAATACCTGCACCTGCGCGACGCCGCTGATGGTGGAGATCCGCTGCGCCAGGAAGGTTTCGGCATACTCGTTGACCGTGTACAGCGGCAGCGTGTCTGAGCTCAGCGCCAGGTAATAGATCGGAAAGTCGGCGGGGTTGACCTTGCGGAAAGACGGCGGCTCAGTCATGGTCGAGGGCAGCCGTCTGGCCACGGTCGCGATGGCCGATTGCACGTCCTGCGCGGCGGCGTCTATGTCGCGGTCGAGCGAAAACTGGATGGTGATGCTGGCGATGCCCTGGCCGCTCACCGAAGTCATGGAATCGATGCCGGCAATGGTCGTAAACTGCTTCTCCAGCGGGGTTGCCACCGCCGCGGCCATGGTTTCGGGACTCGCACCGGGCAGTCTGGCCGAGACCTGGATGGTGGGAAAGTCCACGTTGGGAAGCGACGATACCGGCAAAAGCCGGAAACTCACGATGCCGAAAATGAGAATGCCGATCATGACCAGCATCGTCATGACCGGGCGCCGTACGAACAGTTCGGAGAGGTTCATGGCGCGTCAGTTCCTGATCGTGACCTTTGCGCCCGGCGCGAGCCGCAGCTGGCCGCGGACCACCACCTGCTCGCCCCGGGCAAGCCCCTTGCCGATGATTGAATCGTCGCCGTCGGTCCGGTCCACGACCACCTTGCGCACTTCCGTGGTCATGTCCGGCTTGACCACGAACACGTACTGGCCGTCGGGCCCGGTCTGAACCGCCTGGGTCGGCACCACGATCGCGTCCTTTTGATCGTAGAGCTCACGGTGACATTGACGAACTGGCCGGGCCAGAGCGCGTTGTCCTTGTTGAGGAAGGTCGCTCGCAACTTGATCGTGCCGGTGGTCTGGTCGACCGCGTTGTCGACGAACACCAGCCTTCCGGATGCGGCCGCCTTGTCCGTGCTGGGCGGCGCTGCCTCGACCACGATCGGCCCCCGAGCCATGTAGTTGCGGATCGCGCCCAACTGCTGCTCGGGCACGGCGAAATTGACGTAGATCGGATGCACCTGGTTGAGCACGACCAGCGCGGTGCTGTCGTTGGCCTTCACCAGATTACCCTTTGCGATCTGGATTTTCCCGGTAAAAGCGTCGATTGGGGAACGGATGGTGCAGTACTCGAGATTGAGCCTGGCGTTGTCCAGCGCCGCCTTGCTCGCCTGCGCCACGGCTTCGGCCGAGTCGGCATTGGTGCGGATCTGGGCGTAGGCTTCCTTCGAAACGAAGTTCTTCTGCAGCAACTCCTGATAGCGCCGTTCCTGCGAGCGCGCCTGGTCACGCTGGGCCACGTCGCGCGCATGGGTTGCCTCAACCTGGCGCAACGTCGCCTCGTACGGCCGCGGGTCGATCTTGAACAGCACGCTGCCCTGCCGGACCTCCTGTCCTTCCTTGAAATTGACCTCGACGATCTGCCCGTCGACCCGGGCCTTAAGCGCGACGGTGGAGAAGGGCTCGACGTTTCCGATCGCCTGCAACCGGAAAGGGACATTCTGCTGCGCGACCGTGGCCACGGTGACCGGCACCGCAGCAGCAGCGCCGCCGCCTTTCCCCGCTTTCGACCCCTGGGCGAAACTGCCCGGGCCGATGTACGCGAGCACGGCGCAGGCGACGACCGCGATGCCGGCAAGGCCCAGCAGCGCGCGCGGCCTCGGTGCGCGGGAAGGGGAAGGGGAAGCGGAATGGAGGCTCGGCGTCATGCGGCTGCTTGCTCGTAACGGTGCTGACGCGAACAGATGCACGCCGTCTGAAATTCCACAATTTTCAACATATGCCGTTCAAGGAATGCGAAAGCCACTCCCCCTCCCAAGAGACGAACGAGTTCCCGGTCGGCGCAGCTCGCACGCTTGCAGCCGGCTGCGGCAACGCCGAAATCTACGGCAAAATGCGCTCTAACGCAAAAAGACTTTCGACCGGTTCTCTGGCTCGCGCCAGATGGGCGTCGGCGCCGTCGACGATGACTTCGGCGGCGCGCGGCCGGGTGTTGTAGTTCGAACTCATGCTCATGCCGTAGGCGCCCGCCGAAAGGATCGCGAGCAGGTCGCCCGCCTGCACCGCCAGGCTGCGTCCGAGGCCGAGAAAATCGCCTGATTCGCAGACCGGACCGACCACGTCGTAGGTCACCGGGGCGCCGTTGCGGGGCCGCACCGGAACGATGTCGTGCCAGGCTTCGTAGAGCACCGGGCGCATGAGGTCGTTCATAGCCGCATCCACGATGGCGAAGTTCCTTGCCTGCCCGTGCTTCAGGTATTCGACGCGGGTCAGCAGCACCCCGGCGTTGCCCACCATCGCGCGCCCGGGCTCGAACAACAGCTTGATCCTGCGCTCCCCGAGCAGCGCGAACAGCCGCGCCAGATAGTCGCGTATCGCGGGCGGTTCCTCGTCGCGGTAGCGGATGCCCAGCCCGCCTCCCATATCGAGATGTTCCAGCCGTATTCCGCCAGCGTCGAGCGTGTCGACGAACTGCAGCACCTTCTCGAGAGCGGAAATGAACGGTTCCATTTCGGTGATCTGCGAGCCGATGTGAACGTCCATACCGACGATCCGCACGCCGGGGAGCATCGCCGCCTTGCGATAAAGCGCAAGGGCCTCGTCGTAGGTGATCCCGAACTTGTTGTCGCGCAGCCCCGTGGCAATGTAGGGATGCGTCTTGGGATCGACGTCCGGATTGACGCGCAGCGAAACCGGGGCCTTGAGGCCCATGCCGCGTGCAACCCGGTCTAGCCGCTCGATCTCGGCCTGCGATTCGACGTTGAAGCAAAGAATGCCCGCTGCCAGTGCAGTGCGCATCTCGTCCTCGGTCTTGCCTACACCGGAGAAAACCGTCTTCGACGCCGATCCGCCGGCAGCGATCACGCGCGCCAGTTCGCCCCCCGAGACGATGTCGAAGCCCGCGCCCAGGCGGGAAAACAGGTTGAGGATAGCGAGGTTGGAATTGGCCTTGACCGCATAGCAGACCAGCACGTCGCGCCCGGCGCAACCGGTCGCGAAATCGTTCCACGCGCTCTCGAGGGCGGCTCTCGAGTACACATAACACGGTGTGCCGAACTGCTGTGCGACGGTTTCGAGCGGGACCGCTTCCATCGACAGCGCCCCGTTGCTCAGGGAAAGAGGGTTCATTTGCGCTGCGGGTCGCTCTGGGCGGGTTTCTGGTCGGGCGCAGGCAGGTACAATGGCCCCTTGGTCCCGCAAGCCTGCAGGAGTAGGCCCAACAGCACGATAGCTGCGGCGCGGTGGAACATCGTGTTCACTCTGAAAATCATGATATCACGGCGATGAACGAAACCGAGTTCAACGCGCTGGCCGAAGGCACGCTGGCGTCGGTCGTCCGGGCGCTGGAATCGAGCGGGGTCGACTGCGATTGCGAGTTCAAAGGCGACGGCGTGCTTGAACTGGAGTTCGAAAATCACAGCAAGATCATCGTCAACCGCCACGCCCCCGCGAAAGAGGTGTGGGTCGCGGCCAAATCGGGCGGATATCACTACCGGTTCGACGGCGCGCGCTGGGTGAACACGCGCGACGGGGAAGCGCTGTTCGCAACCTTGTCGCGCTGCGTCAGCGAGCAATCGGGTTCGCCGGTGGTACTGAGCGAGCGGATCTGAACCGGCCCGGCGAAAACCAAACAGCCAGCCCGGATTTTGCCTTTCATCAATCTCCCTGTTTTGGGACGTTGCGACGTTGCAACGTCCCAAAACAGGGAGAGCTATATAAACCCAAATTCATCGCAGCGGCTGGCTACATTCGGGGCCCTAAGAGGAGACTCAGGGTACACCTAGAACAGCTGGTTTCTGACGTCCTCCGGCGAACGGCTGCCGCCGTTCCCTTGCGGCGGCGGCAGATTCTCCGGATAGAAGAACTCGGGCTTCCCATCCGGGGCCAACTGCCCGGATTCGTTCACGCGCGCGATGGTCACGCCCTCTGGCATGGCCATGAAGGATTCGGGGATGTTTCTCAACACCTTGCCCATGTAGCCCATCCAGATGGGCAGCGCGGTCAGGCTGCCGGTTTCGTTCGAGCCGAGTTTTCTCGGCTGGTCAAATCCGACCCACGCAATGGCGACGAGCTCAGGCTGGTAGCCGTTGAACCAGGCATCGACGTAGTCGTTGGTGGTGCCGGTCTTCCCGGCGAGATCCTGCCGGCCCAGGGACATCGCCCGCACTGCCGTACCGTGGCTCACCACGTCGTGCATCATGCTGTGCATGAGAAACGCGTTGCGCGCGTCGATGACGCGCAGCGATTCGGTCCCCGCCAGCGCGGGCTGGGCCTGCGCCAGCGTGTTGCCGCGGTCGTCGACGATGCGGGCGACGATGTAGGGCTCGATCCGGTAGCCTCCGGTGGCGAACACGCCGTAGGCGCGCGCCATCTGCCACGGAGTCACCGAACCGGCCCCCAGCGCCATGGTGAGATAGGGCGGGTGTTTGTCGGCGTCAAAGCCGAAGCGAGTGATGTACTCCTGCGCGTACTGTGGTCCGATGGCCTGCAGTATGCGGATGGAAGCCATGTTCTTCGACTTTACGAGCGCCGTTCGCATGCGCATCGGGCCCTCGTACTTGCCGTCGTAGTTCTTGGGTTCCCAGACCTGTCCGCCGGTGAGTGATGCGTCCACAACGACCGGCGCGTCATTGATGCTGGTGGCCGGCGTGAATCCCTTCTCCAGCGCGGCGGAATAGATGAACGGCTTGAACCCCGACCCCGGCTGGCGCCACGCCTGCGTCACGTGGTTGAACTTGTTGCGGCTGAAGTCGAATCCGCCGACCAGGGACCGGACCGCCCCGTCCTGAGGGTTGACGGAAATGAACGCCGCTTCGGCTTCGGGCACTTGCACGACTTGCCAGCGCCCTTTTTCGTCCTTGGCGATGCGGATGATCGCGCCCCGCCGTATGCGCTTGTTCGGCGCCGCCGTGTCCTCGAGCATGCGCGCGGCGAACTTCAGGCCATCGCCGCCGATGGCGACCGTTTCCCCGCCGCGGCGCCAGGCGCGCACTTCGCGCGGGGTCGCCTGCAGCACCAGTGCGGCCAGAATGTCGTCGTTATCCGGATGGTCGGCGAGCGCCTCGTCATAGGCTTCTTCTCCCTCCACGGCGCCTCTGAGGTCGGCGTAGCCTTCGGGCCCGCGGTAGCCGTGGCGGCGGTCATAGTCGAGCAGCCCTCGGCGCAGCGCCGCGTAGGCCGCCTCCTGGTCGTGCTTTCGGATCGTGGTGTAGACCCGGAAGCCGCGGCTGTAGACCTCCTGCGGATACCGTTCGTGCAGCATCTGCCGCACCATTTCCGCAACGTACTCGCCGTGGACCGTGTAATCGTCGATTTCACGCTTGATGGCAAGCGGTGCTTTCTGGGCCTCGGCGTACTGGTCCTCCGTCAGGTACCCGATTTCGCGCATGCGGCGCAGCACGTAGAGCTGACGCTGCTTGGCTCGCTTGGGGTTGATTACGGGATTGAACGACGAGGGCGCCTTGGGCAGGCCCGCCAGCATCGCCGCCTCGGCGGCCGACAGCTGCGCCAGCGGCCTGCCGAAGTAGGTCTGCGCTGCCGAGGCGAAACCGTAGGCGCGTTGCCCGAGGTAGATCTGGTTGATGTAGATCTCGAAAATTTGCTCCTTGCTGAGGCTGGCCTCTATTTTGAAAGCGAGCAGCGCTTCATAGACCTTGCGGGTCAGGGTCTTCTCCGAGGACAAGAAGACGTTTCTGGCCACCTGCATCGTAATGGTGCTCGCGCCCTGCCGCCTACCTCCCGTGAGTAGATTAGAATAGGCCGCTCGGAGAACGCCGACGTAGTCGACCCCCGTGTGCTGGTAGAAGCGCTCGTCCTCCGCGGCGAGAATGGCGTTTTTCATCAACGGGGGGACATCGTCGATGCGGACCAGCGATCGGCGTTCCTCGCCGAATTCGCCGATCAGGACGCCATCCGCGGTATAGATGCGCAACGGGATTTTGGGCTGGTAGTCGGTGAGCGCCTCGATTGAGGGGAGATTGGGGTACGCTAGCAGAAGCACGAAACCGGCGATCGCCCCCCCCATGACGCCGACCCCGGCGAGGAGGAAAATGGGATAAACGAGCCAGCGCAGCCGCATTCCGGGCAATCCTTGAAAAGGAGGCCATTATATAGGTGAGGGCAGCAGGTCCTGCCCACAGGGCCCTGAAAACACGCAGGAATAATTTGCTTTACAGTGTACGGAGTTGTTGCTAGGATTTAACGTGGATTATATTTTTCGCGCCTAAGCGGCGATATCAGAAAGGGAAATTGGGTTTGGCGCTCGATTTCGACATCTTCAAACCGAAGGCCCAGCCTTTGTTCGGGATGGACATCAGTTCGTCCTCGATCAAAATGGTGGAGCTCGTGGACGCGGGCAAGGGTGCCATCCGCGTGGAGCGGTACGTGATCGAGCCCCTTCCCAAGGAAGCGGTCGTCGACGGCAGCATCGCCAACCTCGAGGCGGTGGAAGAGACCGTCGGGCGCGGCTGGAAGAAACTGGCGACGCGCACCAAGAACGTCGCCATGGCGTTGCCCACGGCGGCAGTGATCACCAAGAAGATCATCGTGCCTGCCGGCCTTCGGGAAGAAGAACTCGAACTGCAGGTAGAAACGGAGGCGAACCAGTACATTCCGTTCGCGCTCGAGGAAGTGAATCTGGACTTCCAGGTCGTCGGGCCGGCGCCCTCCTCCCCCGAGGAGGTGGAAGTGCTGATCGCGGCCTCGCGCAAGGAGAGAGTCGAGGACCGGGTCGCCGTCGTGCAGGCTGCGGGCCTCAAGGCCCTGGTCATGGACGTCGAGTCCTATGCCATGCAGGCGGCCTTCGACCTGATCAAGAAACAGTTTCCGAACGATGCCAAGGACCAGAATATCGCGCTGGTCGACGTCGGTGCCAATGTCATGAACATCACGGTGCTGCGAAACGAGCAGCCCGTGTACACGCGCGAGCAGGCGTTCGGGGGCAATCAGCTCACCCAGGACATCATGCGCCAGTACGGCATGAGCCATGAGGAGGCCGAAGCGGCCAAGCGCTCAGGCGGCCTGCCGGAAACCTACGACGCAGAGGTGCTGCGCCCGTTCATAGAGAACGCGGCGCTCGAGATCCAGCGTGCGATGCAGTTTTTCTTCACCTCGACGCAATTCAACAGCATCGAGCACATTCTGCTGTTCGGCGGCTCGGCGGCGATACCCGGTCTGGAAGAGGCCGTGTCCACGCGCACTCAGGTCAACACCCTGATTGCCAACCCCTTTGCCAGCATGGCCGTCAACCCGCGGATTCAGTTGAAAAAGCTGATCGCCGACGCGCCTTCGCTGATGATCGCCTGCGGCCTGGCCATGCGGAGGTTCGACACGTGACCATCCGCGTCAATCTGCTGCCGCACCGCGAGGAGCGGCGCAAGGCACAGCGCAAGCACCTTGGAATCCTCGCTGGCATGGTGGGCGCGCTCGCGATCGCGATCGTCGTGCTCATCCATGGGGTGATTGCAGGCTATATTTCGGTCCAGTCCGACCGCAACACCTTCCTGAAGAAGGAAAACGCGAGCCTCGACAAGGAAATCGAGGAAATCAAGAAGCTCCAGAGCGAGATCGCGGCACTGCTGGCGCGCAAGCAGGTGATCGAGCGGCTGCAGACCGACCGCGCGCTGGCGGTGTATCTCCTCGACGAGCTTCCGCGCCAAGTGCCAGACGGCGTCTATGTGAAAACCATCAGGCAGCAGGGGCTGAAGATATTCATGAACGGCTACTCGCAGTCGAACGCCCGCGTGTCGACCCTGATGCGCAACATCTCCTCCTCGTCTCATCTCGAGAAGCCGGTGCTGGTGGAGATCAAGTCGGCCACGGTCAACGGCAAACGCGTGTCCGAGTTCACGATGAACCTGAGCCTGAAGGCGCCGCAAGCCGAGGCGGACAAGGCAGGCGCGGCGGGGGCGGCCAAGGCCGGCGCCGCCAAGAAGGGATAGCGCGGCATGTTGAAGACGCTGCTCGATCAGTTCAAAGGCCTGAATCCCAAGGACCCGGGCGCCTGGCCACCGTTGCCCAAGGTGCTGCTGCTGCTGGTGCTGTTTATCGGCCTCCTGGTCGGGGCGTATTTCCTCGACTGGTCCGACCAGCTCGAACAACTCGATGCCGGTGTCGCCCAGGAAGCCAAACTCAAGGACGAGTACAAGAACAAGAAGCAGAAATCGATCAACCTGGACCTGTACCGCCAGCAGCTGCGCGAGATCGACAGCTCGTTCGGCGCGCTGCTCAAGCAGTTGCCCAACCGCTCGCAGATGGATGCGTTGCTCGTCGACATCAACCAGGCCGGGCTCGGGCGCGGTCTGCAGTTCGATTTGTTCAAGCCCGCGGCTCAGGAATCCGCACGCGACTTCTACACCGAACTGCCGATTCAGCTCAAAGTGATCGGGACATATCACGACATCGGCGCGTTCGCAAGCGACATCGGCGGGCTGTCGCGGATCGTCACGCTCAACGATTTAGCCCTCAGCGGCGGCAAGGGCGGCGCGCTCACCCTGGACGCCACCGCCAAGACCTTCCGCTACCTGGACGAAGAGGAGGTCGCGTCGCAGCGCCGGGCGACCGCGCAGAAAGGCGCGAAGAGAGGGAGGAAATGAGGCGCGCGCTCGCCATCGCGCTGGGCCTGTTCCTCGCCGCGTGCGGCGGGGGGGAGTATCAGGATCTGAAGGAAGAGCTGAAGAAGCTCACCGCCGATCTGCGCGGCAAGGTGGATCCGCTGCCTGTGGTCAAACCTTACGAGCCCGTGCCTTACAGGGCGCTCGATCTTCCCGACCCGTTCGGTCCGGCGAAGATCGAGCTCGTGACCAAGATCACCAGCAGCGCGGGCGGGCTCAAGCCCGATCTCAATCGGCCCAGGGAGCCGCTCGAGTCATTCCCGCTGGAGTCGGTGAAAGTGGTCGGCATGCTGCAGCAGGGCAAGCAGACGTATGCGCTGGTGAGAGCCGATGCGAGCGTGTACCGGGTCAGGGTCGGCAATTTCATGGGCCAGAACTTCGGTCTGATCACCGGCATCACCGATGCCCAGGTTCAGTTGCGCGAACTCGTACAGGACGCCTCGGGGGAATGGGCCGAACGGGTCAGCACGCTGCAGCTGCAGGAAGCAGGAGGAAGATGATGAGCACAAGCTTGCGTAAGTTCTTCGGGCCGGTGATTTTCGCATTCGGCCTGTTTGCGGCGCAGGCCGCACTGGCTCAGAACGCGATCGATTCGGTCAACGTGACCCGCCAGGCCGGCCAGGTCATCGTGCGCATGGGCTTCAAGGAGCCGCTTGCCGGCGCGCCGGGGAGCTTCACCGTTGCCAGCCCAGCGCGGATCGCTTTCGATTTTCCCGGCACTGCGAACGGTCTGGGGCGCAGCAGCCAGGAAATCGGCGAGGGCGATCTTCGCTCGATGAACGTCGTGCAGGTGGGCGATCGCACGCGCGTCGTATTCAACCTGCGCAGTCTGATGCGCTACGAAGCCAAGGTTGACGGCCGCACGCTGCTCGTTACCATGACCTCGAGCGCCCCGTCCGCTGCGGCGTCGCGTTTCGCCGAAGGCCGTCCCGATATCGGGCACGCGCTCAAGGACATCAGCTTCCGGCGCGGCCGCCAGGGTGAAGGCCGGATCATGGTCGATCTTTCGGATGCCTCGACCGGAATCGATATCAAGCAGCAGGGCCAGCAGATCATCGTTGATTTCCTGAAGGCGAACATCCCGGACAACCTGCGCAGGCGCCTCGACGTCGTCGATTTCGGCACGCCGGTGCAGATCGTCAGCACGTTCCCGCAGGGGGACAACGTGCGCATGGTGATCGAACCCAAGGGTCTGTGGGAGCACAACGCATACCAGACCGATACCCAGTTCGTTCTGGAGGTGAAGGCGGTGGCCTACGACCCGAACAAGCTGGTTCAGGCAAGCAGGGCCGGATACCAGGGAGAGAAGCTGTCGCTGAACTTCCAGAACATCGAGGTGAGGAGCGTCCTGAACGTCATCGCCGACTTCACCGACCTCAACGTCATCACCAGCGACAGCGTCCAGGGCAACCTGACGCTGCGCCTGAAGGACGTGCCCTGGGACCAGGCGCTGGATATCATTCTGCAGACCCGCGGACTGGACATGCGCAAGAACGGCAATGTCGTCTGGATCGCGCCGCGCGACGAGCTCGCGACCAAGGAGAAGCTCTCGCTCGAGTCGAAGCAGCAGATCACCGAACTGGAGGCCGTGCGGACCGAGACGTTCCAGCTCAATTACGCCAAGGCCGCCGACGTCGCCAGGATAGTCAGCGACGGCAAGCAGTCGATCCTTTCCAAGCGCGGCAGTGTCGTCGTCGACGCGCGCACCAACCAGATGTTCGTTCAGGACGTGTCGAGCCGGCTTGAGGACGTGCGCAAGCTCGTCGCCAAGCTGGACGTTTCGGTGCGTCAGGTGCTGATCGAGGCACGGATCGTGGAGGCCAACGACACCTTCGCCAAGAGCCTGGGTGCGCGCCTGGGCTTCAACGATGCGGGCATACACAACATGGCCGCCCTGAACACGCAGTTCCGGACGGCCCCGACACTGGAGTCGTTGACGGCTGCGGCCGCGGCGGGGGCGGGTGCCGCCGCCGGCAGCGCGACCAACGTCAATCTGCCTATTTCCGGCAGCACGACGGGAAGTCCTGGAACGTTCGCCATCAGCCTGTTCAACGGTATGCAGACCCGTTTCATCAACCTGGAGATCCAGGCGCTGCAGAATGACGGAAAGGGGAAGATCATCTCCAATCCCCGGGTGCTCACCACCAACAACGTCGAAGCGCTGATCGAGTCGGGCACGGAGATACCGTACCAGACTACCAGCGCGTCCGGCACATCGACCTCGTTCCGCAAGGCGAGCCTCGCTCTCAGGGTCAAGCCCCAGATCACGCCCGACGGCAACGTCATCATGACCCTGGACGTGAACAAGGATGCCCCCGATCCTACGACCGCTTCGTCGGCGGGCATCGCGATCAGCACCAAGCACGTCAAGACCGAGGTGCTGGTGGAGAATGGCGGCACGGTGGTGATAGGCGGGATCTATACGCAGACGACCGGCGACGCCACGACCAAGATACCGTTTTTTGGCGACCTGCCGGTCATCGGGAACCTGTTCCGCAGCAACACGCGTTCGGATACCAAGGCCGAACTGCTGGTGTTCATCACGCCGCGCATCGTTCAGGAACAGGTCGGGCAGCGCTAGGCGTCGTCTGCGCCGCGCTGCCGCACGCCCGGCCTCGGACGCGCTGGCATTCACCCCTCGCCGGGAAGGCGAGAAAGCTACAATGAAGCTGTGAAATCTTCCGCCAATATATTCCTGGTCGGCATGATGGGCGCGGGAAAGACCACCGTCGGCCGGCTGCTCGCCAAGCGCCTGGGCAAGTCGTTTCACGATTGCGATCACGACATCGAGGCCCGGACCGGCGTGCGCGTCGCGGTGATTTTCGAGATCGAGGGCGAACCGGGTTTCCGCAAGCGCGAGTCCGAGGAACTCAGGCGCCTCGCCGCGCTGGAGAACATCGTTCTCGCCACCGGCGGCGGCGCCGTGCTCGATCCCGGCAACAGGGCGCTGCTCAAGGCGCGAGGGCTGGTCGTTTATCTGCACGCCCAGCCCAAGGACCTGTGGCAGCGGACCCGGCACGACAAGTCGCGGCCGCTGCTGAATACCGCGGACCCGCGCGCGCGCCAGGAGGAACTGTACCGGGCCCGGGATTCGCTCTACCGGGAGGTTGCCGACCTGGTCGTGGACACCGGCAGGCAGAGCGTCAACGTGCTCGTAAACCAGCTTCTGGAGCAGCTCGGACCGCAATGCAAACTCTCCGCGTAGAACTGGGCAGCCGCGCCTACCCCATATATATCGGCAGCGGGCTCATCGCCCGGCCGGAGCTGCTCGCGCCGTTCATTCGGGGTGGCAGGGCGGCCGTGGTCACCAACGCCACGGTGGCGCCGCTCTATCTGGAGCGCTTGACCACGGGCCTGCGCGCAAGCGGCATTGATCTGTTCGGCATCGTCCTGCCCGACGGCGAGGCCTACAAGAACTGGGAGACGCTCAATGCCGTCTACGACCGCTTGCTCGAGGCGCATTGCGACCGTCAGGCCACGCTGATCGCGCTGGGCGGGGGCGTCATCGGCGATCTCGCCGGCTTCGCCGCGGCGACCTATCAGCGCGGCGTGCCTCTTATCCAGGTGCCCACTACGCTGCTCGCCCAGGTGGATTCCTCGGTGGGCGGGAAGACCGCGATCAACCACCCGCGCGGCAAGAACATGATCGGCTCGTTTCACCAGCCGCTCGCGGTGCTCGCCGACGTGGACACGCTCGCGACCCTTCCCGAGCGCGAGCTGCGCGCCGGCCTCGCGGAGGTGATCAAGCACGGCCTGATCAGGGATCTCGGCTTCTTCGAGTGGATCGAGGCGAACATCGCGCGGCTGCTCGCGCGGGATCCCGAGGCGCTCATCCACGCGGTGCGGCGCTCCTGCGAGATCAAGGCCGAGATCGTCGCAATCGACGAGAGGGAAACCGGGGCGCGTGCACTGCTCAATCTGGGACACACCTTCGGCCATGCCATCGAAACCGCCAAGGGCTATGGCGTCTGGCTGCACGGGGAGGCAGTGGCTGCCGGGATGGCGATGGCCGCCGACCTCTCGCGCAGGCTCGGTTCGCTGAGCGCGGAGGATGCAGGGCGGGTGGCCGCGCTGCTGGAGCGCGCGGGGCTGCCGGTCGCCGTGAGCGGGATCGCCGCACCGCGGTTCATCGAGCTGATGAGCGTGGACAAGAAAGCGGCGGCGGGGAGGATCCGTTTCGTCCTGCTGGACCGCATCGGCTCGGCTGTCCTCCGGGGCGATGTGCCGCAGGATGCGCTTCAGTCCACGCTGGGTGCCATGGACTGAGGTCCTGCCGGTTCGACACCCGCGACTTTCTGCGCGACGGGCGAGGCGGGTTCTGCGAGGCGACCATGATGCGATATACTGAGCGCGCCGATATTCCGGCTCAGCCGGGATATTCCCCTGCCGAATTTCGGGGCATCGTTGATCAATCGAAATGGCTGATTCGTTTTCGTTCGTATCCTCGCTCGCGCCACGCGCGATTCCCTGGCTGGGAAGACTCGCGACGATCGCGATCATTGCGCTGCTCGCTTGGATGGGAGCGCGCATTTTCTGGAATTTCACGGCTCCCGCCACGCCCGAACCGGCGATGGTCGTAGATACCGATGCGCTGCGGGTCGCTCAGGCCCTCGCCGCGCGCCATGTGTTCGGTGTCGCGCCGGCGCAAGAACGCATCGGCGCCGGTGGCACAACCGCCGCGGGCCTCAAATTGCACGGCGTGGTTGCGCCCGGCAGGCGGGGACATACCGCCATCGCGATTTTCTCCAGCCAGGGCAAGCCCGCGGTCGCCGTTCGCGTGGGCGAGGAAGTGCTGCCCGGCGTGACGCTGCACCGCGTTCTCCCGCGATCCGTGGAAATCGACCAGGGGGGACAAATCCTTACGCTGGCGCTTCCGGAGCGCGGCAAGACCTGACCCTGACCATGGCCAAACTCATGACGATACGAGCTTCCTCCCTGATGCGAATCGGCCTGGCGTTCCTGGCCGGCGGGCTCATTGCGGCCGGGCCCGCGAGCGCCGCGGGCGCGGCGAACGACAAGGCGAAGCCGCGGCCGGCCGGCGCCGCGGAGGAAAGCGTGACGCTGAATTTCGTCAATGCGGAAATCGAGTCGGTGATCAAGGCCGTCTCCCAGATCACCGGCAAGAATTTCCTGCTCGATCCGCGCGTCAAAGGCACGATCAACGTCGTATCGGGAAGACCGGTGCCTTCGTCGCTTGCGTATCCGCTGCTCTTGTCCGCGTTGCGCATGCAGGGATTTGCCGCAGTCGAATACAACGGCGTCACCAAAGTCATGCCCGAGGCCGAGGCCAAGACTCAGGCCGGGCCCACGCGCAGCGGCGCCGGCGGGCCGCGGGGCGACCAGATGCTGACCAAGGTGTTTGCGCTGCAGCACGAATCGGCGGTGCAGCTGGTGCCGGTGCTGCGCCCGTTGATCGCGCCCAACAACAGCATCAACGCCTATGCAAACAACAACACCCTCGTCATCACCGATTACGCGGACAATCTCGCGCGCCTTGAAAGAATCATCGACGCACTGGACACGCCCTACGGTGAAGGACCCCAGGTAATCCCGATCCGCCACGCCTCGGCGATCGATCTGGCGACCATGCTGAGCGGTTTGTATGGCGCCACATCCGGCGCTCCTGGCGACAGCAGTCAGCGCGTCAGTATCCTCGCGGACTCGCGCGCCAACAGCCTCATCGTCAGTTCCGACAACCCGGGCAAGGTCGCTCGCATCCGCGCACTGATCGCGACGCTCGACCAGCCGACCGCGGCGGCAGGCAACATCCACGTCATCTATCTCAAGAACGCGGATGCCGCGGGGGTGGCCCGGACCCTGAGGGCCATCGTCACCGGCGAGGCGCCGTCCCCGTTGCCCTCCGCGTCACTGAGCAGCACACCGACGGCCGGCACGGCGGCCGCTACCGGCGCGCTGCGGACCGCGCAGCTCGCGGCGTCGCAGCCCCCTGGCGCAACGCCTGGCGGCCTCTTGACCGGCGGCGGATTCATCCAGGCCGATACGGCCAACAACGCGCTGATCATCACCGCGCCGGACCCGGTCTACAACAATCTGCGCCGCGTCGTCGACATGCTCGACAAACGCCGCGCGCAGGTCTACATCGAGGCGCTGATCGTCGAACTGCAATCGGACCGCGCCTCGGAATTCGGCATTCAGTGGCAGAACCTGACCGGCAGCGGACCCAGTGCTGCCCGCGTCATCGGTGGAACGAATTTCAGCGCCGGCGGCAGCAACATCGTCGGACTGATGCAAAACATCGCCACGGCGAGTACAACCGGCACGCTGGGAATCAGCCCGGGGCTGAATCTCGGCGTTATTGCCGGAACGACCGCCGGCGGTGTGCCCAATCTCGCTGTGCTTGCGCGCTTTCTGGAGACCGAGGCGAAGGCGAATATTCTTTCGACACCGAACATACTGACCCTGGACAACGAGGAAGCCAGGATCCTGGTCGGCAGCAACGTCCCGTTCATCACCGGCCAATATGCGCAAACGGGCGCCTCCGCAACGGCAACGCCGTTCCAGACTTACGATCGGAAAGACGTGGGAACGACGCTGAAGATCAGACCGCAGATTTCCGAAGGCGGCATCGTGCGCATGCAGATATTCCAGGAATCATCCAGCATCCAGGGAGCGACGCTGTCGAACCCCGCCGGCCCGGTTACCAACAAGCGCTCCATCGAATCCGCGGTTGTCGTGGACGACGGGGGAATCGTCGTGATCGGCGGACTGATCGAAGACAGCTGGTCGATCGGAGAAGACAAGGTGCCCGTACTGGGCGACATCCCGGTGCTAGGCGCGATGTTTCGCTACGAAACCCGAAAACGCACCAAGACCAACCTGATGGTCTTCCTGCGGCCGCAAATCATACGCGACGCGGCCGCGTATCAGGGCATCACCGCGGACCGCTACGACTACGTGATCGGCGAGCAGAAGAAGAGCGCGAAGGATGCGCGGGTGATGCGCGGAGAGCCGCCGGCGCCGACTCTGCCGCCGCGCGGTGTCGCCCCGCAGGCACCCGGCGCCGCCGAGCAGCCCGCCGGGCGATGATGGATGCGATGAACCCGCCGTCGGGCCCGTTGGTGCGCCTGCCCTACACGTTCGCAAAATCCCAATCCATCATCCTGGGCGCCGGGGAAGACGGCGGACTCCAGGCCTACGTCAGCGACAGGACGCCGGTATACGCGCTGGCGGAAGTCAGGCGCACGATAGGCGCGCCGTTCGAAATCGCGCTGCTCGACGCGGTCCATTTCGAGCGCAAGCTCGCAGATACCTACAGCCGAACTGACCAGACCGCGGCCGAAGTGGCCGACGATATCGGCCAGGACCTGGATCTTTCGCGGCTGGTCCAGGAATTGCCTCCGATCGAGGATCTGCTCGAAGGCGAGGACGACGCGCCGATCATACGCATGATCAACGCGCTGCTCACGCAGGCCGTGCGCGAAGCCGCCTCGGACATTCATATCGAGCCGTTCGAGCGGCACTCTTCGGTGCGCTTTCGCATCGACGGGGTGCTGCGGGAAGTGATCCAGCCGCACCGTGCGCTGCATGCCGCGATGACCTCGCGCATCAAGATCATGGCGCAGCTCGACATCGCGGAAAAGCGCCTGCCGCAGGACGGCCGCATCACCGTCCGAATCGCCGGAAAGCCGATCGACGTGCGGGTGTCGACGATCCCGGCAGCCCACGGTGAGCGCGTCGTGCTGCGCCTGTTGGACAAGGATCCGGCGAAGCTGGTGCTGGACGTGCTGGGCATGGCGCCGGACACGCTGGCGCACACCGACACGCTGATACGCCGGCCGCACGGCATCGTCCTGGTCACCGGACCCACGGGCTCGGGAAAGACCACGACGCTCTATGCGGCGCTGTCGCGGCTGAATGCGGGGCAGATGAATATCATGACCGTCGAAGATCCGGTCGAATACGATCTGCCCAACATCGGACAGACCCAGGTCAATGCGCGCATCGACCTGGGTTTCGCCAAGGCGCTGCGCTCGATCCTCAGACAGGATCCGGACGTCATCATGATCGGCGAAATCCGCGACCTGGAAACGGCCCAGATCGCGGTCCAGGCCAGCCTGACCGGGCACCTGGTACTGGCCACTTTGCATACCAACGACAGTGCGAGCGCAGTCACGCGGCTGGTCGACATGGGCGTGGAGCCGTTCCTGCTTGCTTCCAGCCTGGTCGGCGTGCTCGCGCAGCGCCTGGTGCGCCGGCTCTGCACGGCTTGCAGACAGCCCTATGCGCCGGACGCCGCCGAGCGCGCCCAGTTCGAGCGCGCCGCGCCGCCGTCGGTGCTGTACCGGGCGGTGGGATGCGCCGCCTGCAACCACAGCGGGTACCAGGGCCGGATGGGTATCTACGAGTTGCTCGAAGTCGACGAGCCGCTGAGGCACATGATCCACGAGCGCGCATCCGACCAGGTGATCCGCGATCATTGCCGGGCGGTAGGAGCGCTGCGCCCGCTGAAAGACGACGGGTTGCGCTGGGTGGCAAGCGGGGACACCGCCCTGGAAGAAGTGCTCCGCGTCACTCGCGACTGAGCGGCGGGGCCGCACCCATGGCTGCGTTCAACTACCGCGCGCTCGATGCCGACGGCCGCGAAGTGCGCGGCGTCCTGGAGGCCGAAACCAGCCGCGTCGCCCGCGGCCAGTTGCGGGATCAGCAACTGTCTCCCATCGAAGTCACCCCGGCGGGCGCTCGCACGCTGGCCCGCCCGCAGGGCGGCCATGCCGGGATAGGCGCCGCCTCGCTCAGTCTGGTGACGCGGCAGTGGTCGACCCTGCTTGCCGCCGGACTCACGCTCGAGCGATCCCTGACCGCGCTCATCGAGCAGACGGAGGATCAGGGGGTCAAGGAAGTGCTGGCCGGCGTTCGCGCCGAGGTGCTGGCCGGCAACTCGCTGCGCGACGCGCTCGGCCGCTTCGGGGACGTCTTCCCGCCCATCTACCGGGCCCTGGTGAACGCGGGCGAAAAGTCGGGCGAACTTTCCGCGCTGCTCGCGCGCCTGGCCGATTATCTCGAGACCTCGCAGGCGACCCGCCAGAAGATCCTGCAGGCGCTGCTCTATCCGCTTATCGTGGTCGTGGTCGCCTTCGCGGTCATTGCCGGGCTGGTGACCTTCGTCGTTCCACAGATCGTGGGCGTGTTCACGCACAGCAAGCAGGCGCTGCCGCTGCTCACCCAGGCGCTGATCCTGGTCAGCAACGTGCTGCGCTCGAGCGGCCTGTGGCTGGCCGCAGGCGCGGCGGCCGCGGCGCTGCTGGTCCGGCGCGCGCTGAGGAACGACGCGCTGCGCCTGCGCTGGCATGCCAGGCTGCTCAAGGCGCCGCTGCTGGGGCGCTTCCTGGGCACCATGGACAGCGCCCGGTTTGCCAGCACCATGGCCATTCTGGTGGGCAGTGGGGTGCCTCTGCTGGCCGCGCTGGAGGCAGGCAAGGGCGTGATCGGCAATCTGGTGCTGCGCCGCGCGGTCGAGCGGGCGATCGGACTGGTTCGCGAGGGCAGCCCGCTGCACCGGGCGCTTGCGGCCGAGCGGCTGTTTCCGCCATTGCTCATCCACCTGATCGCGAGCGGCGAGGTGAGCGGCACGCTCGACAAGATGCTCGCGCGCGCAGCCCAGCAGCAGCAGGCCGAACTCGACCATCGCACTGTCATCGCGCTCGGATTGTTCGAGCCGCTGCTGATCCTGCTGATGGGAGGACTGGTGCTGCTGATCGTATTGGCGGTGCTGCTGCCCATCATCAACATCAACCTGCTGCTGCGTTAGTCCGCTTATGACTCCGCCACTCACGTGTTGACACAATGGGCGACGATTTTGGGCCTACATACGTCTCCCGATTTTGGGAAGTTGCAACTTCGCAACTTCCCAAAATCGGGAGATCATGAAATGCGAAACGAGCCGACCCGTTTGGTTCCGGCTCATCCGGATTAGGAGACGACGTTGAACCGAATTCACCGCAGATTGGCGCGATTCGCGGGCTTCACCCTGATCGAGGTCATGGTCGTGATCGCGATTCTCGCCATTCTCGCCGCGCTGATCGTGCCGAAAGTCATGAGCCGTCCGGACGAGGCCCGCGTCGTCGCAGCCAAACAGGACATCGCGGCGCTGATGCAGGCGCTCAAGCTCTACCGGCTGGACAGCAAACGCTATCCGACGACGGAACAGGGACTCCAGGCGCTGGTTGCCAGGCCGAGCCAGGCGCCGGTACCGGAGAACTGGAAGGCCGGAGGCTATGTGGAGAAACTGCCGCTGGACCCGTGGGGCAAGCCCTACCAGTACCTGTATCCCGGCCTGCATGGCGAGATCGACGTGTTCAGCTACGGCGCGGACGGGGTCGCCGGCGGAGAAGGCTTCGATGCCGACATCGGCAACTGGTCGCTCTGAACCGCGAGCGCCGCGGCGCGGTTTCACGCTGATCGAGATGCTGGTGGTGCTCGCGATCCTGGGCGTGCTGTCGATCTTCGTTGCGCTTTCCACGGCGCCGGACCCGCGCCGCCAGGCTGCGGGCGAGGCCCAGAGACTGGCGCTGCTGCTCGAAGCCGCGCTGCAGGAGGCGCAGTGGGGCGGCCGCGCCATCGCATGGTCGGCCGACGCGAACAGCTACCGGTTCTGGCAGCAGGACGGCGAGCGGCGCTGGGAGCCGATCACCGGCAACGACCTGTTTCGGCCGCATCTGCTGGCCGAAGGAATGGGCGTATCGGGAATCGAGGTCGAGGGGCAGGCGCTGGCGCCCGGCGCGCTCCTGAAGTTTTCCCCCGCTGCCACGCCGCTGTTCCGGATCGCCTTGAATGCGCCGCAGGGCACGCTGTTCCTGCGCTCGCTGCCCAGCGGCAAGGTGGATCTGCAGGCGGATCCCCAGGCGGACCCGCAATCCGTCCGGCAGGTGCCGCAAGCGCAATGAATTCACGACCGCGAAAAGACCGCGGTTTTACGCTGCTGGAAATGCTGGTCGCGCTCACCGTGCTGGCGATCGCGCTGCTGGCGGCGCTGCGCGCGAGCAGCGCGGGCGTGCAGAACACCGTGGAAATCCGCAACCGGCTGCTCGCGGGCTGGGTGGCGCAGAACCGGCTGGCCGAACATCTCGCGCGGCGCGACTGGCTTCCGATCGGGCCGGTGCACGGCGAAGAAACCCAAGGTGGCGTGCGCTTCCGCTGGGAGGAGAAGATCGTCGGCACGCCCAATTACCAGTTCAGGCGCGTCGAAGTCCGCGTTTTTGCGGAGCAGGAACCGGATCTGGCGCTCGCCACCCTGACCGGGTTCATGGTCAAGCCGGGCGGATGATCGCCATGCAGCGGCCGCAGTCCGGTTTGACGCTGATCGAATTGATGGTCGCCGTCGCTTTGCTCGCGCTGGTGACGGTGATCGCGTATCGCGGCCTGGACAGCATGACGCGCGCCAACGAGCGCACGCTCGTCGAGAGCGAACGCTGGCGCGCCGCGACGCTGTTCCTCGAGCGATTCGCGGCTGACGTGTCGCAGCCCGCGCGCCGGCCGGTGCGAGGGCCCGCAGGCGCGCCTCTGGCGGCGTGGTGGGGGCGCGCGATGAGCGAACCCGCGGGTGCCGACGCGCAGTTCGAGTTTTCGCGCAAGTCGCCGCCCGGCCAGGATGAATCCAGGCTCGGGTACCGTTTGCGCGGCGGCAACGTCGAGTTGCTGGTCTGGCGCGTGCTGGACCGCGCCCCCGCTTCCACGGTCGAGGTATACCCGATTCTCGAAAACGTGAGCGCGCTGCGGTTTCAGCATCTGGACGCGCAAGGCGTCTGGCGGGAACAGTGGCCTGTCACGGAAGCCGAGCCATTGCCGCGTGCGGTAGCGATCGAGTTCACCCTCGCCGATGGTCCGACCGTGAGAAGGATATTCGCGCTGCCATGATCGCATCGCACCCGGCGCAGCCCGCGCAGCGGGGCGCGGCACTGATCATGGCGCTCCTGGTGGTGGCGCTCGCGACCACGCTTTCGACCACGCTGCTGTGGCGCCAGGATATGTGGCTCAGGCAGGTGGAAATGCAGCGCGATCTTGCCCAGACGCGGCTGATCGCCGACGCGGGTATCGAATGGGGGCGCGCCGTCCTCGCTTACGACGCCCGCACCAGCGCTTTCGACCATCTCGGCGAAGCCTGGGCGATCAAAGTGCCCACCAGTCGCGTGGAAGGCGGGGAAATCGGTGGAGAGATGACTGACGAACAGGCGAAATGGAATTTGAACAATCTGCTCTCGGGCGACGGCAGCGTCAACGCCGGGGGCATGGAGGTGATGCGCCGTCTGCTGCAGCTGCTCCAGCTTCCGCCGGTGCTGGCATCCGCGCTCGCGGACTGGCTGGACTCGGACGACGAAACCTCGCCCGATGGCGCCGAAGACGCCTATTACCTCACGCTGTCGCCGCCCTACCGCAGCGCCAACCGGGCCTTGACCGACGTCGACGGTCTGCGGCGCGTGCGCGGCTTCGACGACGCCGTGGTGGAGCGCCTGCGCGCGCACGTGACCGCGCTGCCGGGATATCATAGGGTCAACGTGAATACCGCCAGCGCAATGGTGCTTGCCGCCGTGCTTTCCGAACTGTCGCCCGCCGAGATACGGGCGCTGGTGGCCATGCGCACCGCCATCCCCTTCAGGGATTTCGCCGACTTCCGCTCGCGCCTGCCCAGACCGGAGATTTCGCCGAACCCGGAGCAGCTGGACGCGCGCAGCCGTTACTTCAGCGTCCGCATCCGCGCGCGCTACGAACGCGCCGCAGTCGTCGCCGAAGCGCTGCTGGACCGCCAGGGCACCGGCTGGCCGGCGATCGTATGGCAGAAATACGAATGAGCTCGCTGCTGCGGCTTTACATCACCGGCGCATGGCCGGCCCGGACCACCGCGTGCGAGTGGGCCCTGTACGACACGAAAGGATCGTTGCTGCAGCGCGGCTCGAGCGAGCCTCGCCACTGGCCTGCGGCCGAAGACTGCGAGCTCGTCCTCGCCGCGGACCAGTGCCTGACCCTCGATGTGAAACTGCCCGCGGGCGTCAGGGGCGCCGCCCGCGGCGGTGATCTGATCGCCTATGCCATCGAAGAGCGGCTGGTCGGCGAAGTCGAGCATGAGCATTTCGTCGCGGGCGAAACGCGCCCCGACGGTCAAACGCAGGTCTGGGTCATAGCCCGGGCCCGGCTGCGGGCGCTGCTCGGCGCGTTGCAGCAGCTGGCGCGCGCGCCGCGCCGTGCTTTCAGCGAGCTGCAGCTGCTGCCGCTTGCCTCGGGTTGCTGGTCGGTGTGCCTGGGCACGCAGGGCGGTTTCGTCCGGGTCGGCGCAGAGGCCGGGTTCGTCTTCGATTCCGGCTCTGCGCGCGCCGAGCCCCCGGTCGCGCTGCACCTCGCGCTTGCGGCCGCGAAGAAGGCGGACAACCCGCCGGAGTCGATCGACGTCTATTGCGCCCCGGGCATCGACCTGGACGCGGGCGCCTGGAAATCGGCGCTCGGCGTTCCGTTTCGCCGCGCCGGCGAGTACGAGTGGCGGAACTTGCCCACGCGCACGGCGCGCAATCTCCTGACCGGTGAATTTACACCGCAGGGCGAGCGCGGCGCCGCCTGGGCAGCCTTCAGGCCGGCGGCGTCGCTCGCCGCGCTGGTGCTGGTGCTGTACGCCCTGTTCAGCATCGGCGAATGGATCTGGCTCGACCAGCAGGCCGGCCGCCTCAGGGCGCGGACGGTCGAGATTTTCCGCGCCGCGTTCCCGCAGGTCCAAACCATCGTCGATCCGTCGCTGCAGATGCAGCGCCTGTACGACCAGGCCAAACGCGAGCGCGGCCAGCTGGGCGAGAGCGATTTCCTTCCGTTGCTCGCCGCCGTCTCGGAAACACTGGGGAGCGGGGGCGCGTATCGCAGCCTGAGCTTCGAGGAGGGGCGGCTCGAGCTCGCCATCACGCTACCGAATGCGCGTGCAGCGGAACGACTGCGCGACGCGCTCGCCCAGCGGGGGCTTGCTCCCACCCTGCGCGAATCCCGGCCGGCCGGAACCGGCATCGAGGCGTCGTTCAGCGTGCGGCGGGGCCTATGAAGGACCTGGTTGCACGTTGGCGCGCCTTCTGGGCGGCGAGACAGCAGCGCGAAAAGGCGTTCCTGATCGTCCTGGCGATTTTCGTCGGCGGCGCGTTGCTGGCACAGGGGCTCTGGGCCAGCCACCAGGCGCGCACACGGTTGAAAAAGCAAATCCCGCAATTGCGCCAGCAGGTCGAAGTCCTGCAGCGAAAGGCGGCCGATCTGCAGCAGCTGAGCACCCTGCAGCCGAGTCCGGCATCCATCGACGGCAACGGCTTGCTCGCTGCCGCAGTCGCCAGCGCGAACGCCGCGGCGCTTCCCGAGGCGGCGAAGCAGCTCAGACTGGAGGGCCGCGGCCGGCTGCGCCTGCGCGCGAGCCTGCCCTTCGACCGTTGGCTCGAATGGGTCGCCGCGCTGCAGAAAGATGGGCGGATCAGGCTGGTCACCTGCCGCATCGAAGCGGGGGAAGTTCCCGGCTCGGCCAGGATCGACGCCCTTTTTTCGCTGCCGGAAGCCGGCTGAACCTGCTTCGCGCACAGTGAAGCGTCTGTGGCTGTTCGGTGTCGGGCTGTTCGCGTTCGCGGCAGTGGTCCAGTTGCCGGCGGCGTGGCTCGCGCCATGGATCGCGCAGGCGACCCATCAACGCTGGCGGCTCGGTGGCGTCGAAGGCACCCTGTGGCAGGGCCGCGCTACCGTCTACGGTCTGGATCGCCCCAGCGGGCGCTGGCACGCGGGACGCGGCATCAGCTGGCGCCTTGCCTGGGGCGAGCTGCTGCGGGGGCGTCTGGCCGTTCAGGCCGATCTGGACGGCGGCGGCGGGGCGCGGCTCGCAGCCGCAATCCGGGGCTGGTCGATCGAGCGGCTGGATGCAGTGGTGTCGGCCGACCAGATCGCCGCGCTGCTGCCCGGCACGCTGGGCGACTACGGATGGTCCGGGCGGATGCGCGCGCGCGCGGACGAATTCCACTGTCTATGGGCGAGTTCCCAGTGCACCGGTCGGATCGAATTGACATGGGAGAACGCGGCCGTCGCTCAGGTCCCGGGGCCGCCCCTGGGCGACTACCGGCTGCGGCTGACTGCCGAAGGCAAGGCCCTGCGCTTCGACCTGGCGACGACCCGCGGCCGCCTGCAGATCACGGGGTCCGGAGAATTGTCCGCCCGGTCGCTGCGCTTTGCCGGCGAGGCCTCCGCGCCAGGCGAAAACGCCGGCAACCTGAACACCATCCTGCGTACGCTCGGCCGCCCCGGTGCCGCGCCCGGGCGCTATCTGATCGAGTATCGGGAGGAATTGGGCTGAGCGCGCAGAAGAGTGAGACACGCAGCCACTAAATGTGGGACGAATCCCTGATAGGCACCGCTAAATGTAGTGGCGCAGGCGTCTACCGAGGAGATTGCTGAACCGTCGCAAGGGCGGCATAATAGCCCATAATAGTCACTGGGCCAATCGGGCAAAGGAGGGCTTCCGTGCGGAATTTTTTCTCCATCGATCAGAATCTTTCAAGATGTTCCGCATGGGTATTGCTGGCTGCGTCGCTGGCCGTGCTAACGGGCTGCGGCGGCGGCAGCCCGCAATCTGCAACGACGACCGTAACGCCCACCACGCCACCTGAACCCACCGCGGCATCGGTGCAGCTGCTGGTGAGTTCGCCGCAGATGCCGTCCTCCGGCGCAACGCAGATTGACCTCACCGCGGTCGTGCTCGGCTCCACCAGGCAGACGCTCGCTGGAAGAACGGTGGAATTCTCGTCGAGTACCGACACGACCGCATTCATCAACGGGATCAGCGCATCTGGCGTAACCGATGCAAACGGCACAGTGACAGCCAAGCTGAATCTCGGGTCGGACAAGACAAACCGCGCGATCACGGTAACCGCGACCACCGATGGCATCAAGGCGACCAACACGGTCGATGTCACGGGAACGGCGATCACCGTGAGCGGTAGCACCTCGCTGTCGTTCGGTGCCAGCACGTCGCTCACCTTTGTCGTCAAGGATTCGGCGGGAACACCATTGCCGAAAGCCGTAGTGACGCTTGAATCGCAGACCGGAAACACGATTGTTTCCACGCCTGCCGACGGCGTTACTGACAACTCGGGCCAGATTACGGCTACTGTCACGGCGACCAAGACCGGCAACGACGTGATTACGGCGTCCGCGGCAGGCGCAAGCAAGGCGCAAGCGCTCACGATAGCGGGCGACAGCTTCGCGTTCACCTCCCCGGCAGCGGGCGCGACCATACCGCTCAATACCTCGCAATCGGTCTCCGTCCTCTGGACCAGCGCCGGCGTTGCTGCTTCCGGCAAACAGGTGACTTTCTCTGCCACCCGCGGCGTCGCTGCGGGAACCCCTGCGACCACCGATGCAACCGGTGCTGCTTCCATTTCGATTTCGTCTACTTCCGCGGGTCCGGCGATCATCAGCGCTTCGGGGCCGGGCGGCACGCCCGCGGCGGTGCTGAGCGTCGTGTTCGTCGCCACGAGCGCGGGTAACATTACCGCGCAGGCCAGCCCCGGCGTCGTGCAGGTGACCTCCGGCGCTGCAAGCCAGACCAATAACACGTCGACCATCTCCGCAACGGTGCGCGACGGGGTCGGCAATCTGGTGCAGAACGCGCGGATCAACTTCAACATCACCGCCGATCCCAGCGGAGGCAGTCTCAGCGCGGCCTCCGCGACGACGGACGGGTCGGGTTCGGCCTCGGTGACGTACCGCGCCGGTACGACCACCAGCCCGCAAAACGGGGTGGTAATCAGTGCCACGGTGGTGGACATCAGCGGCACTGCGGTCTCGCCTCCGGTGCCGCCGGGCAGCGCGACATTGACCGTGGGCGGAACTGCGTTGTTCGTGCGCCTGGGAACAGACAACTCGGTGGGCGTATCCCCGATCAACCCTGTTGCCTACTCCAAGGACTATATCGCGCTGGTTACCGATGCGGCCGGAAACCCGGTTGCTGCCGGCACGCAGGTGCGCTTCGCCCTGCGTCCCAGTCGCTACGCCAAGGGGAAGTTCAGCCCGGGCGCGACGATGTGGATCCAGGATCCGCCCGACATCACGACATGCGTCAACGAGGACGTCAACTACAACGGCATCGCCGATCCCCTCGAAGATACGAATGGAAACGGGAGGCTGGATCCCGGAAACGTTGCCGGCGTTACCGGATCGGCAATCACGGATGCCAACGGGTTTGCGACCGCGATCCTGACTTACGCGAAGGAGTATGCGTACTGGGCCGAAGTCGTGCTCGAAGCCCGCGCCGGTGTCGTTGGCAATGATCCGCCATCCACAGCCACGTTCTTCCTGCCTGGCCAGGCGAAGGACTACTCGGACCTGACCGTCGCGCCGCCCGGCCAGTTAAGTCCATTCGGATTGGGCGACCCGGCCTCCGGGGATAACGTGTGCACGAGCCCGTTCTGAGCGAATAGTCATGGCCGGCATATGAGGGGCGCAGCTGCGGCGTGAGATTTCCGGCATGACTGCGCGGATTCGGGAAAGGCGGCGATGAGCCGTCTTTCCTTATTGGCTCGCCCGGCATGCAACGCGGGTGGCGCGCAGGCGCCGCCGCGTACGCGCGAACAGGCGAAATGAATTGGACTATAGTTCATGGAGTGGTGCCGGCCGCTCCGGCGGAGCGGAGCACCGGGCACGAACGGAACCACCGGTGAAGGGGCTGCCATGACCCGCGCAACAGGATGTCGTATGACTCGCGCCCTGCAATTCGCACTCGTCGCCATGATCGCCTGCGCGGCATCTTCGCCGGTCCATGCCGCCACGACCGGCCTGTATTTCAACAGCACGAGCGGCGATTACATCGGCCAGGGTCAGGTCAAGACCTGGACGCCGGCCGACGGCACATTTACTGCCATCAAGAACGCCGACAATGGCGTCCGAATCTCCTTCAATGACGGATCCCAGGTGTGGTGGGATCTGAATTTTGCCGCGCCGGAAATGGTGGCGCTCGCGGCCGGTACCTACACCGGAGCCACGAGATATCCGTTCCAGGTGTCGACCAGCCCGGGCCTGGACGTGTCAGGCAGCGGGCGCGGCTGCAATAATTTGTTTGGAACCTTCACGATTACCGAGATGACCTACGGCGCCGGCGACGAAATCCTGGTCTTCGCCGCGGACTTTGAGCAGCATTGCGAGCAGGAAGCGGCCCCTGCGCTGCGTGGCAGGGTGCTTTTCAATGCCGAAACCACCACGCTGCCCAGCGGGTCCGGGACGACGCAGGACCTGCTTCCCAGTTTTGTTCCTGCCCTCGATTCCGACGACGACGGTACCGTTACCCTGAGCATCGACGTAAACGTCTCCAGGAACCACCAGGGCAGGCAGGGCAAGGTATTTCTTGCAGCCAAGGCGGGAGCGGATGTCTATCTGCACGACGGCAACGGATGGATCCTGTACACGGGCGGCACGTTGCCCGCGTACAAGACCGGGCCGCTGGCCAGCACCACCATAGACGCGATCAAGGACGTGAATCCGGGCACGCTCAGCGGCGTTTCGATCTTCGTGGGCTACGGTGTATCCGATATCGATATGCTCACCAACAACCGCTTCAGCCTCGTGTACACGTTCTGAGCGGGCGTTTCATCCGCTGGGTCCTGACGTCTCATTGCGGTTTCGCCGCGATGCGGGAGTTCCCGATGGTCATGCGCGGTGCGCCGCTCCGAACGGACTGACAGGCGTGAACAAGGCGTAAAACCGCGCGCCCGGAATCGTCCGGCGCGGTGGACGCGTAGACCTTCCCCCATCAGTCGGGGG
>Ga0155954_1065_pt1 | contig 27340 bp, 28 predicted proteins | sample RifCSPlowO2_02_FD_107608 | JGI IMG/M metagenome (GOLD analysis project Ga0155954, IMG submission 107608) | Betaproteobacteria bacterium RIFCSPLOWO2_02_FULL_65_20
GTTCCGTCGCTTCCCGGGTGCCATACCCAGGCGAGGTCGCTCGACGAGTTAATGTCCCGGATCCGCGAGGCCATCGAGCTCTGCCTCGAGATTCAGGGGCAGTCGCCAGAAGATCTGGATTTTGTCGGCGTTCAACGGGTGACGGTCGAGGCATGACCGTTCTACCCAGCGTTACCGGCAAGGACCTCATTGCCGCGCTGAAAAAGGCTGGGTTTGAGGTGGTGCGTATAAAGGGCAGTCACCACTTTCTTCAGCACGCTGATGGTCGAACTACCGTTGTGGCCCTGCACGCTGGCGAAACCATTGGTCCTGGTCTACTTGCGAAAATCCTTCGCGATTGCAAAATGAGTCGCGAAGAACTGCACGATCATCCGTAGCAGGGTTCCCATGCGCGACCGCCGGGCTCTAACCGCACGCCGCACCCGGACGCGCCGGAAGCGTTGTGCCATCGTCAATCGCTGTGCTCGGCCCGCCGGTGGGCGTGGACGTTGAACGGATGCCTGCGGACGATGGTTTCCTCGCGGTCGGCGCCCGTGGAGATCATGTCCACCGGCACCCCGCAGATCGCCTCGATGCGCTCCAGGTACGCGCGCGCTTTGGCCGGCAGATCCGCGTAACTCTTAACGCCGACGGTTGTTTCGCTCCATCCCGGCATGCTCTCGTACACCGGCACGCAGGAGGCGGCATCTTCCGCGCCGGACGGCAGCATGTCGGTGAGCGTCCCGTTGACGCGGTAACCCACGCAGACCTTGATCTCCTCCATGCCGTCCAGTACGTCCAGCTTGGTCACGCAAAAACCGGATACGCCGTTTATCTGGATCGAGCGCTTCATCGCCGCCGCGTCGAACCAGCCGCAGCGCCGCGGCCTGCCCGTGGTGGCGCCGTACTCCTGGCCCCGCTCGCGCAAGAGCTCGCCGGTGCTGTCTACCAGTTCGGTCGGGAACGGCCCGCCGCCGACGCGCGTCGTATACGCCTTGGTGATGCCCAGTATGTAATGCAGCAGGCCCGGGCCCACGCCGGCACCGGCCGCCGCCGCACCGGCGACGCAGTTGGATGAGGTCACGAACGGATAGGTGCCGTGATCCACGTCGAGCAGCGAACCCTGCGCGCCTTCGAACAGCAGGCTCTTTCCCGCGCTGCTCGCGTCGTACAGCGCGCGCGAGACGTCGGTGACCAGCGGCGCCAGGCGCTCCTTCAGGGCCAGCGCCTCGTCGTGCGTGCGCTGAAAATCGACCGCCTGGGCTCCGAGATACTTCGTGAGAACGAAGTTGTGGAAATCGAGCAGCTCGCGCAGCTTCGCCGCGAAACGATCCGGCACCAGCAGGTCCTGCAGACGGATTGCGCGCCGCGCGACCTTGTCTTCATAGGCCGGTCCGATGCCGCGGCCGGTAGTGCCGATCTTGTCCGAACCCTTCCTCGCCTCGCGGGCGATGTCGATTGCCGCGTGGTAGGGCAGGATCAGCGTGCAGGCTTGCGATATCCGCAGCCTGCTCCTCACGTCCACGCCGGCTGCCTCGAGCTCGTCAATCTCCGCGATGAGCGCCTGCGGCGACAGCACCACGCCGTTGCCGATGTAGCAGGTCACCCCGGTGCGCAGTATCCCCGCCGGCACAAGGTGCAGCACCGTCTTCCTGCCGGCGATCACCAGCGTGTGTCCGGCGTTGTGCCCGCCCTGGAACCGCACCACGCCCTGTGCATGGTCGGTGAGCCAGTCGACGATCTTGCCCTTGCCCTCGTCGCCCCACTGGGTTCCGATTACGACTACGTTCTTGGCCATTTCAGTCCAGTTTCCTTACCTGCCATTTTCCGTCCACCCGAGCCAGTTCGCGGTCGCATGCCCCCGCGCCGCAGCCTTCGTGGCCGGGCAGTTCGACGACGACCACCTCGCCCCCGTCGCGCAGGCGTTCGATTTGCGCGACCAGGGCGGGATCCTCCGCATGCGGCGCGCGGATACCCATGGGATCCGGCATCGCAGGGGCGACCTGGGCCAAATCGCGCAAGTCCATGGAAAAGCCCGTTGCCGGCCGCGCGCGACCGAACGCCTTGCCCACCTCATCATAGCGCCCGCCGAGCGCCACCGCGTTCGGCCACCCGGGTGCATAGGCGGAAAACACCACGCCCGAGTGGTAGCGATACCCGCGCAGGTCCGCCAGATCGATGGAAACCGGCAGTCCGTTGTCACGCGAGAGGCACGCCAGATCATCGAGCGCGGCGAGAATCTCCGGGTGACCCGGCAGCGCCGCGCGCGCCAGCGCGAGAACGGAGGCATCGCCGTAGAGGCCGGGCAGCGAGCGCAGCGCCTGGCGCGTAACGCGGTCCAGGCCCGCGGTCAGCGCCTGGATACCGGGTACATCCTTCGCCTCCAGCGCCTCGTGCAGCTGCGCCTCCAGATCCGCGCCGACGCCGCCTCGCTGGCACAACGCCCGGAACACGGCGACATGGCCGAGATCCAGGCGCGCGCCCCGGATCTCGCACGCAGACAGCGCTCGCAGCAGCAAGCCCTGGATCTCGAGATCGCTTTCGACGCCGGCGTGGCCATAGATCTCGGCACCGATCTGGAGCGGCTCGCGCGTGGCATTGAGACCCCGCGACCGCGTGTGCAGCACGCTTCCCGCATAGCACAGGCGCGCGACGCCTTCGCGGTTCAGAAGGTGCGCATCGATGCGCGCCACCTGCGGCGTGATGTCGGCGCGCACGCCCATCATGCGCCCGGTGAGCTGGTCGACGAGCTTGAAGGTGCGCAGGTCCAGATCGTGGCCGGTGCCGGTGAGCAGCGACTCGAGGTATTCGAGCAGCGGCGGTATCACCAACTCGTAGCCGTGCACACGGAACAGTTCGAGCAGCGTCCCGCGCAGCCGCTCCACTCGCCGCGCCTCGGGCGGCAGGATGTCCTCCATGTGCTCGGGCAGAAGCCAGTTGCGCATGCCTAGCTTGCGAAATACAGCAGCACCAGCCCCAGCAGCATCGACGACAGTCCGAAGAAACGGATCTGGCCGTCCGTAAACTGGGTAATGCGGCGGAACGCCTCGCGCCACACCGAAGGAATGAGAAAAGGCAGCACGCCTTCGATCACCAGCATGAGCGCGAAGGCCATGAGGAACATCGTTGCCACGGCCTTACTTGCTGCCTTTGCCCGGGCTCTTCAGGTACTTGAAAAAGTCCGCGTTGGGCTCCAACACAAGCACGTCGCTCTTGTTCTTGAACCCGGCGCGATAAGCCTCCAGGCTGCGGTAGAAGGAATAGAACTCCGGATTCTCGCTGAATGCCTTCGCGTAAACGGCCGAGGCCTTGCGATCACCATCGCCCTTGACCCGCTGGGCGTCGCGGTAAGCCTCGGCGATGATCACCTCGCGCGCGCGCTCGCCTTCCGCGCGGATCTTCTCGGCTGCGGAAAATCCCTCCGAGCGCAATTCCGCGGCGACGCTCTTTCTCTCGGCCTCCATGCGCCGGTAGACCGCCTCGCTCACTTCCTGCGGCAGTTCGACCCGTTTCAGCCGCACGTCGACGATGGCGACGCCGATCTTCTTCGCATCTTCGTCGACGCTGTCGCGCACCACGCGCATGATTTCCTCGCGCTCGCCGGACACCACGTCGTGTACCGTGCGCTTGCCGAACTCCTCGCGCAGCGCCGAATTGATGGTCTGGGCGAGCCTCGTCTGGGCCCGCGCCTCGTCACCCTGCACGCTGATGTAATACTGCTTGACGTCGACAATTCGCCATTTCACGAACGAATCGACCAGGAGATTCTTCTTTTCCGAGGTGATGAAGCGCTCCGTGTCGGGCGTGTCCATCGTCAGAATGCGGTTATCGAAAAAGCGCACGTTCTGGATAAACGGCCATTTGAAATTGAGCCCTGGGTCGGCGATGACCTCTCGGATCTCGCCGAGCTGGAACACGATCGCACGTTCGCGCTGGTCGACGGTGAACAGCGATGTCCACGCTAGCAGCATGAGCGCCGCGACGGCAACAAACACCACGCCCAGACGGTTGTTCATGGCCGGCCCTCCCTGTCGCGCGGGCGCAGCGTGTCGCGCGAGCGCGCTCCGGGATCGGGCGCCGGGGCGACGTCGCTCTGCTGCGGGCGAGCCGCCGCGGCCGCTTCGGGCAGCGCCGCGGCCCCCGACATCTGGATGATCTTGTCCAGCGGCAGATAAAGCAGGTTGGATCCGGCCTTGGCGTCGATCAGGATCTTCGAAGTCGATGACAGGATCTGCTGCACCGTGTCCAGATACATGCGCTCGCGCGTCACGACCGGCGCCTTGCTGTACTCGACCAGTATGGACTTGAAGCGCGCGGCCTCGCCCTCGGCATTGGCGACCACGCGCTGGCCGTAACCGTTCGCCTCTTCAAAAAGCCGCGACGCGGTACCGCGCGCCTTGGGCACGATGTCGTTGTAGTACGCCTGACCCTCGTTCTTCTGCCGTTCCAGGTCCTGCTTGGCGCGCACCGCATCGTCGAACGCCGCCTGCACCTGCTCCGGCGGCTGCGCGTTCTGCATCGTCACCTTGCTGACAAGGATGCCGGTCTTGTACCGGTCAAGAAGTTCCTGCATCGCCTTCTGCGACTGCACAGCGATCTGCTCGCGGCCCTCGTAGAGCACGAAGTCCATCTTGCTCTTGCCGACGATCTCGCGGAACGCGGTCTCCGCGGCCTGCATGACCGTGTCCTCGGGCCGCCGGTTGTTGAACAGATAATCCATCGGATCCTTGAGGATGTACTGGACCGCGAACTGGATGTCGATGATGTTCTCGTCGTCGGACAGCATCAGAGATTCGCGCAGCACCTTGGTCTTGACGTTGTTGCGGTAGCCGATTTCCACGGTGCGCACGCCCGACAGATCGACGATCTCGTGCGTCTGGAAGGGCGCGGGAAACCGCCAGTGCAGCCCCGCGCCGGTCACCTCGGAGAACTTGCCGAAGCTGAGGACCACGCCGCGCTGGCCCTCCACCACGATATAGAAACCACTCACGAGCCAGACCAGCAGGACGAGCCCGACCAGCAGGCCGGCACCGCCGCCCAGTTGACGGAAGCTTGGCATCTGGGCGGGGGCGCCTCCGCCTCCGGCTCCGCCACCGCCACCGCGGTTGAAAATGGCGTTCAGCTTCCGGTTGAAATTGCGCCAGAGCTCTTCGAGGTCGGGCGGACCATCGCCGCCGCCACCTCCGGGGCGCTTACCCCATTGCGGATCATTAAGGGACATAGTTTTGTGTTTCGATAACCTGTTGCGGTTCCGGCTGGTTGGCCGCGGATTTCGCCGTAGCGGCCTCGGTCAGGGCAAGTCGAAGGAGTTCGACGCCTTCGCCTGTTGCCGCACTGAGACGAACGCGGCAGATTTTACCATATTCGTCCCGCTCCAGGCCCGGTTCGAGGCCATTCAGGTCGATCTTGTTCCAGACGAGGATCTGCGGAATATCGGCGGCGCCGATCTCGCCCAGCACCTTGTTGACCTCGTCGATCTGGGCATCGCGGCTCGGGCTGGATGCGTCCACCACGTGCAGCAGCAGGTCCGCGTGGATGGTTTCCTCCAGCGTCGCCCGGAATGCCGCCACCAGCGTATGCGGCAGGTCCCGGATAAAGCCGACCGTGTCCGACACCACCAGCCGGCCGGCGCCCGGCACGTACACGCGCCGTGTGGTGGTATCCAGCGTGGCAAAAAGCTGGTCGGCGGCGTAGGCGCCTGCGTGCGCAAGGGCATTGAACAGCGACGATTTGCCGGCGTTGGTGTAGCCCACCAGCGACACCGACAACACCTGGCCGCGAACACGCGCCCGGCGCTGCACCAGCCGCTGGCGTTTCAGCCGCACGAGCTGGTCCTTGAGCGCCTTCACGCGCCTTGCAATGAGCCGCCGGTCGACTTCGATCTGCTTCTCGCCCATTCCGCCCAGCGTGCCGCGGCCGCCGCGCTGGCGCTCCAGGTGCGTCCAGCCGCGAACCAGCCGCGTCGCCAGATACTCGAGCTGCGCCAGCTCGACCTGCAGCTTGCCCTCGTGGCTCCTTGCCCGCTGGCCGAAAATCTCCAGGATGAGACTGACGCGGTCCAAAATCCGGCAGCCAAGCGTGGTCTCCAGGTTGCGCTGCTGCGCTGGAGAGAGTTCGTGATTGAAAATGACCAGACCCGCTGCGGCTTCGCTCGCGGCCGCCCGGATCTCCTCGACCTTGCCCGAGCCGGCGAAATGTTTCGGGTCGGGGCGGTCGCGCCGGCCGCGCACCAGCGCGCCGCATTCAACGCCCGCGCTCGACGCAAGCAGCTTGAGTTCTTCGAGCCGTTCGGCGGCGTCGCGCTCACCGAAGTCGAAGCTCACCAGCACCGCCTTGATTCTGCCTGCCTTGCTCTTGCTGCGGCCCGAGGGACGTTCGAACATCGCGTCAGGTCAGGAATTCATTGCGCAATCGCGCACGCAGTGAACTCCCGGGGGGCAATACCCACGCACATCAGGTGTCGGAGGGATGCTCGAAGGCGATGTTCACCGCGCGCGCGGGAACAACTGTGGAAATCGCGTGCTTGTAGACCATCTGGGTGACGGTGTTCTTCAGCAGCACGACGTACTGGTCGAACGATTCAATCTGCCCCTGGAGCTTGATGCCGTTGACCAGATAGATCGAAACCGGCACGTGCTCCTTGCGAAGCGTGTTGAGGAACGGATCTTGTAGTAACTGTCCTTTGGTACTCATGGGTTACCCCCCGAGTTGTTATTCTCAGGCCGATACTGTAATCGAATTCGCGGCGCGATGCCAATATGCTCATATTCCGCCGGAGTGTTGACATAAGAGGCGAAGAATTTGGGTTTATGCGTGGCGACCTAAATCGCCCCCGTCGTTGCAGGGTAGCGCTGTTGCGCGGACGAAATGCCGTCCGCGCGGATCGTCGATTACGCACGGATGCCGTTTATCCGTGCAGGAATCGAGGTTGGCGTGCGCGAGCGCGCAATTCATCAGCCGCGCTTGTTCACGTACGGGTTGCGTCCGGTGCGAAATTCGATGCGAAGCGGCGTGCCTTCCAGTTCGAACGCGTGCCGGAACCGCGCCTCGAGATACCGCCGGTAGCTCTCCGGGACGGCGTCGAGCGCGTTGCCGTGGATGACGATCACCGGCGGGTTCATCCCGCCCTGGTGCGCGTAGCGCAGCTTGGGGCGGATGAGGCCGCGGCGGGGCGGCGCCTGCTGCTCGATGGCCGCCTCCAGTTCGCGCGTGAGCCGCGGGGTCGGAAGCTTCGCAAACGCGGCGCGAAAGGCAGAATCCACCGAACCGAACAGCGGTCGGATACCCTCGCCGGCGAGCGCGGAGACATAGTGAAAACGGGCAAAAGCGAGGAATTTCAGTTTTCTCGCTATCACGCGCTTCACCTGCTCGCGCGCGTCTTCCTCCAGCCCATCCCATTTGTTCACCGCAACCACGAGCGCGCGCCCGCGCTCCAGTATGAAGCCGGCGATGTGCGCATCCTGCTCGGAGATGTCCTGGCGTGCGTCCAGCAGAAGGATCACCACGTTGGCGTCGTCGATCGCCTGCAGCGTCTTGACGACCGAAAATTTCTCGATCGATTCGAATACCTTGCCGCGGCGCCGCAGCCCCGCAGTGTCGATGAGCGTGTAGCGCTTCCCGTGGTAGGCGAACTCGACGTAGATGCTGTCGCGCGTCGTGCCCGGCTGGTCGAAGGCGATAACGCGCTCCTCCCCCACCAGGGTGTTGACCAACGTGGATTTGCCGACGTTCGGACGCCCGACGATCGCGATCTTCGGCACATCGCGGTCGGTGGACGGCGCTTCGGCCTGCACCGGGAAGCGCGCAAGCGCGATCTCCACCATATCGTGAACGCCCTCGCCATGCGCCGCCGAAATCGCCAGCGGCGCGCCCAACCCCAACTCGTGGAACTCCGCCGTGACCAGTGCGGGATCCCTGCCCTCGGACTTGTTCACGGCCACCAGCACCGGGCGGTTCAGGCGCCGCAGCTCCTTGGCGATGCGCTGATCCTGCCCGGTCACGCCTTCGCGCCCGTCGGTGATGAAAACCACCGCGTCGGCCTCGGCAAGCGCCGCCTTGGTCTGCCGTGCCATTTGGGCGAGCACGCCCTCGGTCGCGGCGGGCTCAAGGCCGCCGGTATCCACCACCAGAAACGGCTTGTCGCCGACGCGACCTGCGCCGTAGTGCCGGTCGCGCGTGAGGCCAGGCACATCGGCGACCAGCGCATCGCGCGAGCGAGTCAGCCGGTTGAACAGGGTCGACTTGCCGACATTCGGACGTCCGACGAGGACCATGGTGGGTTTCAACGCTGGTTGCCTTGATCAGGTCTGGAGCAGGGCCGGAGCGCCCTGCCGGGAGAGATACGGGAGATGCAAGAGGCGCGCGCCCTCGCGCGGACGCTGCGTCACTGCGCGCTGAACGCGTACAGTCCGCCCTTGGCCGTCTGTACGAGAAATCCCCCGTCCACACGAACCGGGGCGGAACCGATCGGGCCTCCGTCGGTCGCGGTTCGGCCGACGAAACCGCCGCTCTCGCGGGAAAGGAAATGCACGTAGCCCTCGATGTCGCCCACCACCACCTCGCGACCGAGTGCCAGAGGTGCCGTCAGCCGGCGCCAGGACAGTTTGTCCTGCGTCCAGACGCTCGCCCCGCCGGCGCGGTCCATCGCATGCACCGCGCCCTTTTCATCGGCAACGAACACATACCGTGCATCGGCATCGAGCCCGGCAGTGCTGGACATGGGGCGCGCCCACAGCGGGTTGCCGGTACCGAAGTCGAAACACGCGACCCGCCCCTGGTAGGCGACCGCGCAGACTTCGCGTTCCGAGAGCCACGGCACGCCGACGACGTCAGTGACCCGCTCCAGTTCGGTGGCTCCGCGCGGCAGGGACACGGTCGCCTCCCAGCGCAGCGCACCGTTGGCCAGAACGATCGCCACCAGTTTGCCCCCGGGAAACCCGGCAAACACCACGCCCCGGGCGGCGGCGATGCCCACCGGACTGCGCACCGCGAGCGTCGGCGCGGAGCGCTGGTAGACCCAGCGCCGCTTGCCGTCCCTTGCATCGAACGCGAACAGGCGTGAATCGGCGCTGCGCACGATGACAAGGTCGCCGGTCAGCGCCGGTGGCGCCAGCACCTCGCTCGACGCCCGTGCGCGCCAGCGCACCCTGCCGTCAGCCGCATCGAGCGCGATCACCTCGCCCTGCGCAGTCCCGACCACTGCGAGCGAGCCGTCGGCACCCACCCCGCCTGACAGCGGCTGGCCGGCGGTCACGCGCCACAGTAGCTTGCCGCTTGCTGCCTCCAGCCGCACGACGGTCCCGTCCTGCGACGCAGCGTACACGCCGCCGGCCGCAGCGGCGGGCGAAAAGACCGCGCTGCCTGCCGCACCGATGTTCGCCTGCCAGAGCATGCGCACCGCAATCGCGCCGGACAGGACCGGAAGCTCGGCCATCTTCGGCCCGGTGCTCTTGGAGCCGAACCAGTCCACCGGATTGAGACTGAACCCGGCGCAGCCCGAGAGCGCGAGCGCGAGCACGGGCAGGAAGCGTCGCATCAGCCTCATTGTCATTCTCCGAGCGCGTCGAGCTTCAGCCGCAGGGTTTCGCGCAACGCCGAATCCGTCGTCTTGTCGAGGGCGGCCTTGTAGGCCGTGCGCGCATCGACGCGCTTGCCCTGCGCCGACAGGATATCCCCCCGTACCGAGGCGAACAGGGCGTCGAACCCTTCGGCGGGCTTGCCCTCGACCGCCCTCAGCGCCTCGTCATTTGCGCTGTCGTCCATGAGCACCGCCGCGAGGCGCAGGCGCGCGATCGCGCGCGTCTCCTCCAGTCGTGCGTTGTCGACCACCCACTGCAATTGCGCGCGCGCCGTCTTCAGGTCTCCCGCCTGATGGTTCGCCTTGGCCGACACCAGCGCTGCCAGCGGCGCGTAGGCCGTGCCGGCGTATTTCTCCAGGATGCTGCCTGCCGCATCGCGCACGGCCTTGCCGTCGCTCATGCGTGCCGCGGTCTGCAGATTCTCGTACAACGCCGCGGCTTCCAGGGCCTGCGAACGCTGGTACCACCGCCATCCGTTCCAGGCCGAATACGAAAGCAGCACCAAAGCGATCGTGCCGAGCACGAGACTGCCGTTCTGCTTCCACCACGCCTTCAACTCGGCCAGCTGTTCCTGTTCTTCAAGATCGTATGCAGCCATCAGACTTCTCTTTCCTCTGAATAAAGTATGTCGGCAACCGCTTCGGGAAGGTCATCGAGCCTTACCCTGGCCTGATCGACCGCTTCGCGCAGCGGCTTGATGCTCGCCTCGCCCGCGCGCGCTTCCTCGTCGCCTACGATGACCGCGACCGCGGCACCGCTGGCGTCGGCTCTTTTCATCTGCGACTTGAAGCTGCCGCCGCCGCAATGATGCACTACCGAGAATCCATAATCCCGCAGCGACTCGGCTACGCGGTGAGCGAGCCGCGCGGCCTCCTCGCCCTGATTGACCAGATAGACGTCCGGCGCCTGCGGCGACATCACATCGGCTTCGAGCAGCGACAGCAGCCGCTCGATCCCCATGGCCCAGCCGCAGGCCGGCTGCCGCTTGCCGCCGATCTGCTCGAACAAGCCATCGTACCGTCCTCCCGCGCAGACCGTTCCCTGCGCGCCCAGCTTGTCGGTCACCCATTCAAACACGGTGAGGTTGTAATAGTCCAGCCCCCGCACCAGGCGCGGGTTGATTCTGTAGGCGATGCCGGAATCCTTGAGGATGCGCTGCACGCCCTCGAAGTGCGCGAGCGACTCCCTGCCCAGGTGATCGAGCATCTGCGGCGCGTCGGCGATCACCCCCGCCATCACGGGGTTCTTGCTGTCGAGCACGCGCAGCGGATTGGTGTGCATGCGCCGCAGGGAGTCCTGGTCGAGTTCGCCCTCACGCGCCTTCAGATAATCGACCAGCACGCCGCGGTAGATCGCGCGTTCTTCGGCCGAACCGAGCGAATTCAGTTCCAGGCGCAATCCCTCCAGCCCGAGGTCGTTCCAGAGCCGGGCGCACATGAGCAGCATCTCCGCGTCCACGTCCGGACCGGGGAAGCCCAGCGCCTCGGCGCCAACCTGATGGAACTGGCGGAAGCGGCCCTTCTGCGGCCGCTCATGGCGAAACATCGGACCGAAGTAGTAGTACCGCTGGGGCCCGCTGTACAGCAGGCTGTGCTGGACCGCCGCGCGCACGGTGGAGGCGGTCGCCTCGGGGCGCAGGGTGAGCTGCTCGCCGTTCAATTCGTCGACGAAGCTGTACATCTCCCTCTCGACGATGTCGGTCGCCTCGCCGATGGCGCGCCGGAACAGGCCGGTCTGCTCCAGGATGGGCGTGCGGATATTGCGGTAACCGTAGCCGCGCAGCCACGAACGCAACGCGTCCTCCAGGCCCTCCCAGCGCTCAGCCTCCTCGGGCAGGATGTCGTTCATTCCGCGTACGGCCTGGATCGCATTGCTCATATTTTTCTGCCGGGTCTTCAAACGGCCGACTTCAGGGGTATTGTCCTATTCCTGGCTGCGGGCGCCCGGCGCAGCGCCCCGCCCTCGCCGTAGCGGGTGCGGACGTAATTCTCCACGAGTTTCTGGAATTCTTCGGCAATCGCCTCGCCCTTGAGCGTCACCGTCTTTTCGCCGTCGACATAGACCGGCGCGACCGGCCGCTCGCCGGACCCGGGCAGGCTGATGCCGATGTTCGCCTGGCGCGACTCCCCCGGCCCGTTGACCACACATCCCATCACCGCGACGTGCATGTATTCCACGCCCGGGTAGCGTTCCCGCCATCGGGGCATCTGCGAGCGCAGATAGGACTGGATCTTCGCCGACAGTTCCTGGAAATAGGTGCTGGTCGTGCGCCCGCAGCCCGGGCAGGAAATCACCATCGGCGCAAACGCCCGCAGCCCCATGGTCTGCAGGATCTCCTGCGCCACAACCACCTCCCGCGTCCGGTCCCCGCCGGGCTCCGGCGTCAGCGAGACGCGGATGGTGTCGCCAATCCCCTCCTGCAGCAGCACCGACATCGCCGCGGTCGAGGCAACGATGCCCTTGGTGCCCATACCGGCCTCGGTGAGGCCCAGGTGCAGCGGATAGTCGCAGCGGCGCGAAAGCGCCCGGTAGACGACCACCAGATCCTGCACGCCGCTCACCTTGCACGACAAGACGATGCGGTCTCCGGCAAGGCCGAGTTCTTCGGCGCGCGCGGCCGATTCCAGCGCCGAGGCGATCAGCGCCTCGCGCATGACGGCCTGCCCATCGAGCGGCTGCGGGAGTCTGCCGTTTTCGTCCATCAGCCGCGCGAGCAATTCCTGGTCGAGGCTGCCCCAGTTGACCCCGATGCGCACCGGCTTGCCGTAGCGGCACGCGAACTCGATCATCGCCGCGAATTGCTCGTCGCGCTTTGCCCCCCGCCCCACGTTGCCGGGGTTGATGCGGTATTTCGCCAGCGCCTGTGCACACCCGGGGTGATCGGCCAGCAGCTTGTGCCCGTTGAAGTGGAAGTCGCCGACCAGCGGCACGCCACAGCCCAGTGCGTCGAGCCGCTCCCGGATCTCTGCCACCTTGGCGGCCGCCTCTGCCGTGTTGACGGTGATGCGCACGAGTTCCGACCCCGCCCCCGCGAGTTCGTGCACCTGCCGTGCCGTCGCCACAGCATCCGCCGTATCGGTGTTGGTCATCGACTGCACCACGATGGGCGCGCCGCCGCCGATGACGATCTCGCCGACCCGGACCTGGCGCGTCGGGCGGCGCCGGATTTCGCTGCTTGCCATGCTATTCCAATGTGAGCCGTGCGACCTCGACCTTCACGTAGGGCCTGAGATCGACAGGCGCGTCCTTGTAGGTGACGCGGACGTTTGCTGCATTGCCGATGATAACGGAGAACGGCGGCGCGCCTTCAACCACCTTCTGCGTACCCGCGGGATTGAGTTGCGACAGCAGCGTGCTGCCATCGCGATCCTTGACCTCGACCCAGGACTCCCTCAGGAACTCGAACTGAATGCGCCGGCCGCGGCTGGTCGTCGCCGCGCCGGACTCGGCCGCGGGGTCCGCTTCGGTCGCATCCGACGCCGCCACCGCTGCCTCCGGCGCTGGTCGCGGCGCAGGCGGCGCCGCGACGGTCACCGGTGCGGTCGGCACTCCCGCAACGTACCGCTCATAGAGAACCACCGCGATGGCAAGAAGCGCGATGGCCGACAGCACGACATACAGGCGCGTGGCGCGCCTGTTACCGTCCGGGAAGGGAACGCGCTGCGTGCGCAGATCGACGCTCGCCTGAGCGGGGATGTGGCGCCGCTCGAGCGCCTTCAGGGCTGACGCCGGATCCACGCCGACCAGCTTCGCATAGCCACGGATCATTCCCCGCACGAAGGTGGTCCCGGGCAGCCGGCCGTAGTCGTCCGCCTCGAGCGCCTCGATCTGGCGTGCGCCGTATTTCAGGCGCTCCGCGATCTCCGGAATGCCGAGCTGGTGCTCGGCTCGCGCTCGCGCCAGCATCGCGCCGGGGCCCAGATCATCCGCGTCAAGCGGCGGCGCCTGCTCTTCGCTCATTCGTACCGGCCCTTGACCAGCTCCTCGTACTCCTTCGAACCGGGAAACCGCCGCCGCAGTTCCGCGGACTGTCTGGCCTCCGCGGTGCGTTCGCCAAGCCGGCGCTCGATGCGCACACCGAGCCACAGCGACTCGGCGGTGGGCTCGACGACCTGGTTGAAGCGGCCGATCAGCCGCCGCGCCTCCGCCAGTTCCCCTGCCATGTACTTGATCTTGGCGAGGCTGACCAGGGCCAGCGGAATGCTCGGATCGAACCGCAGCGCCCGCTCGAAATAGTCGCGCGCGTCGGCGTGATTGCCCTTGCGCAGCGCGCATGCGCCCGCCAGCGCATAGGATTTCTGCGGAGTGGCATAGAGCGGGTTCTTGATCGCTGCGAGGAAATAGCGCAACGACAGTTGCTCCCGGTCCGATTGGCACAGGAACCAGCCATAGTTGTGGTTGATATCCGGATCGTTCGGAGCGATTTGCAGCCCGCGCTCGAAGCTCTGCTGAGCCTCCGGATACTCCTTCAGGTCCATGTGGACCAGCCCGAGTATGTTGTAGGCGGACGCGTAACTGGAATCCGCCGCAAGCGCGATTCTCAGCTCCTCGAGCGCAACGCCCATGCTCCCCCGCTCGTAATAGGCGGCGGCCAGTTCAGTGTGCACGCGCGCGCGCTCGCGGGGCGGGCTCACGTCTCCGATGATGGCGCCCGAGTCCGGCGCGCTGCTCGCCGCGGTCTCCATGGCCATGCTTTCCGAGGGACCCCGCGAGCCCGCGCAGCCCGCAAGCAGCGCGGCCGCTGCGGCAATCCACACGAATCCGCATCGATAGCTCATGCTGCCTCCATCCTGATCACCCTGCGGGTGCGATCCTGCACCTGGCCTGCAAGTTGCCCGCACGCGGCATCGATGTCGTCGCCGCGGGTCTTTCGCGTCGTCGTAACGATGCCGGCCGCATTCAGAGAGTCGCTGAAACGGCGTATGACTTCACGCGGCGAACGCTGAAACTCCGTCCCGGGGAAAGGATTGAACGGAATCAAGTTGACCTTGCTCGGCACGTCGGCCAGCAGCGCGATCAACTCCCTGGCCTGCTGCTCGCCGTCGTTCACGCCGGACAGCATCACGTATTCAAAAGTGATGAAATCCCGCGGCGCTCGATCGAGATAGCGAACGCAGGCGCCCATCAGTTCGCGCAGAGGATACTTGCGGTTGATCGGCATCAACCGATCGCGCAGCGCGTCGTTCGGCGCGTGCAGCGACACCGCGAGCGCCACCGGACAGGCCTCGCGCAGCCGGTCGATGAGAGGAACGATGCCGGAGGTGGACACGGTGACGCGCCGGCGCGACAGCCCGTAGGCATTGTCGTCCAGCATCAATCGCAGGGCCGGCAGGACGTTGTCGAAATTGAGCAGCGGTTCGCCCATGCCCATCAGCACGACGTTGCTCACTGCGCGGTTAGCGCGGGCGCCGCGTTCGCTATTGCGCTGGCGCTCGCCGCAGGCGAGGGCCAGGTCATCGGCCCCGCGCTCGCCTCGCTCGCCTTGCTCATGCGTGTGCGTGGCCCCCAGCGCACGATTCGCCATCCAGAGTTGCCCGACGATCTCGGCCGCGTCCAGATTGCGGTTGAAACCCTGCTTGCCCGTGGAGCAGAACTCGCAGGCGAGCGTGCAGCCGGCCTGAGTCGAAATGCACAGCGTTCCACGGCCCGCCTCCGGGATGAACACGGTCTCGACCGCGTTGCCGCGCCCCATGTCCAGCAGCCACTTGCGCGTGCCGTCCTCCGATACGCCATCGCTGATGACCCGCGGCGCCGCGACCACCGCGGACTGAACCAGCTTCTCGCGCAGCGTCTTCGCCAGATCGCTCATGTCGGAGAAACGGCTCTCCCCGAAGCGATGCACCCAGCGCATCAACTGCTTCGCGCGAAACGGCTTCTCGCCGATTTCCGCTATGAAAGCCGCGAGTGTCTGCTCATCGAGGCCGAGGAGATTGACCGTCATCGAGATGAACTCTAGCGCGAATGAATCTCGAGGCTGGGGAAGAAATACCCGATCTCGGTGCGAGCCGTATCCGGGCCGTCGGACCCGTGAACGGCATTGGCATCGATCGATGCGGCGAAATCCGCCCGGATCGTGCCCTTGGCCGCCTTGCTCGGATCGGTCGCCCCCATCAGATCGCGGTTCTTTGCGATCGCGTTCTCGCCTTCCAGCACCTGGACCATTACCGGGCCCGATAGCATGAATTTCACCAGATCGCGAAAGAAAGGGCGCTCGCGATGCACCGCATAGAACCCCTCAGCCTCCCGTTGGGAGAGCTGCATCATCCGGGCCGCCACGACTTTGAGTCCGGCAGCTTCGAACCGCGAATAGATCTGTCCGATCACGTTCTTTGCCACGGCGTCGGGCTTGATGATGGACAGAGTTTGTTCTGCGGCCATGCTTCATCTCCAGTGAATACGCGTCTAACCGGGATAGGGGGACGCGAAATGCAAATACGTAACTTACTATTTTATCAAGGATTTGCGCCTCTGTCGCCCACCGAATGCCGCGCGCGCCTGGCACGCCCGCTCCCCGGGCCCGGGCCCGATGTCCGTCCCCGGACGTCAGTCCCCAGTCAGGGATCCCTCAGGTAACTGCAAGCTCTACGCAATAGAATGCGTTCGTAGTCTCTTTTTTCCTCTCTTGAAGCGTGGGAGCGTCATGCTCCCACGTCTTTTTTCCACGCTCTCCCGTCTCCCCCCGGATGCGGCGTCGCATGATATGCTGAATCCTGAATACGATCAGCTAGTTGGGATGCGAATCCTCATTGTAGAAGACGACAAGGCCCTTGCCGACGGGCTGTTGCGCACCCTGCGTCGCGCACGCCATGCAGTGGACCACGCGGGTACGGGGGAGCTGGCGCTGCGCGCCTGCACGGAAGTGCACTACGACCTCATCGTACTCGACATCAGCCTGCCCGGGATCGACGGATTCGAGGTGCTGCGGCAATTGCGCAAGAATCGCGAGACCGGCAGCGTTCTGGTACTCACCGCGCACGACGCGGAATCCGATCGGGTCCACGGCCTGGACTTGGGTGCCGATGACTACGTCACCAAGCCGTTTTCATTGCCTGAGTTCGAAGCGCGGGTGCGCGCGCTGGTGCGCCGCGCCCACGCCCAGCGCAGCCCGATGCTGCGCATGGGTACGCTGACCATCGACTTCACGGCGCACCGGGCACAAATCAGCGGGGAAGATCTCGATCTGACGCCGCGCGAATGGGGCGTGCTCGAGTACCTGCTTGCACACACGGGCCAGGTGGTCGGCAAGGAGCAGATGCTGCAGGCACTGTGCAGCTGGGACGACTCCCTGACCTACAATGCGATAGAGGTATACGTCTCGCGGCTGCGCGGCAAGCTGCAGAAGGCAGGCGTCAAGATCCGGACGGTACGCGGCTTCGGCTACATGGTCGAAGACCCGAATGTCCCAGCCAGATAGCCTTCGACGACTACTCTCCCGCTGGCTACTCGGGCCGCTGCTCGGCCTCATCGTTATCAGTGGGATTCCGGTGTATCTCACCGCCATCAGCGCGGGGCAGGAAGCCTACGACAGCGCGCTGCTCGACCCGGCGCTCGCCATCGCCAGCCACCTGCAGGTGGACGACGACATCATCCGGATCGTCCTGCCGGAGGTGGCGCTGGACGCGCTGCGGGTCGACAGCGTCGACCGGATGTATTTTCAGGTCGTCGGCCCCTACGGCGAGCGCATAGCGGGAAATGCGCGCATTCCCCTTCCTCCTTCCAGCCTGGCCGCCGATGCCTCCAGCCAAGGCTACTACGAGACCGTCATCCAGGGCCAGCGCGTCAGGGTCGCGGCGCTCAGCGTGCCGCACAGACGAGGAAGAATCCTGGTGCAGGTCGCAGAAACCTTCATCAAGCGCGAACGACTGGTCAGGGAATTGATGCTGTCCACGCTTCTTCCGGAATTGACCGTCATGCTGGTCGCCATCGCGCTGTTCTGGTACGGAATCCGCCGGAGCCTCAAGCCGCTGGAACGGTTGCGCAACGAGATCGCATCGCGTTCGCCTGCGGACCTGCGCCCGGTAGCGGAACAGGACAAGCCTCTGGAGATCAGGCCGCTGGTCAGCGCGTTGAACGAACTGCTCGCCCGGCTCAACGGCGCGATAGACAGCCAGAAGCGCTTCATCGCCAATGCGGCGCATCAGCTGCGCACGCCGCTGACCAGCCTCAAGACCCATGCGGAACTCGCCCGCCGCGATCCGGACCCGGTCGAGATGCGCGCGCTTCTCGACATGATTACAAGCGAGACCGAGAGCACCAGCCGGCTGGTGAACCAGTTGCTCACGCTCGCACGCGCCGAACCGGGCCTCGAGCCGGTGTCCGGCAGGCAACCGGTCAACCTTCACGATGCGGCGAGCCGGGCTGCGCAGTCCTGGGTGCCCAAAGCGCTTGCGAAGAACATCGACCTCGGCTTCGAACTGGAGGACGCGTGGACGCTCGGGGACCCGCTGCTGCTGCGCGAGCTGCTAGCGAACCTGCTCGACAATGCAATCGCCTACACCGACGCCGGAGGCGCGGTGACGGTTCGCACCCGCGTCGCGGACGGCGAGGCGTGCCTGGAAGTGGAGGACAACGGCATCGGAATTCCGGACTCTGAACGCACGCGGGTATTCGAGCGCTTCTACAGGGTTGCCAGCGCGGGCGGGGCTGGCAGCGGCCTCGGCCTGGCGATCGTCAGCGAGATTGCAGAGGCGCACCATGCCAAGGTCGAGATACTCACGCCGCCCGACGGCCGCGGAATCTGTGTGCGCGTGGCATTCAGGCCGCTCGCGCAAACCGCCGCGACAGCCTGAGAACTGTCTATTCGAGCGGTTCCCAGCTGACGATCACTCCCGGCTCCCCGGCTCCCGCGCGCCACGCGCAATCCTCGCCGATCGCCGGAACGCACACCAAGGCCTCGCCGCAGTAGAGCACCGGCCAGCGCGCGCGCCGCCAGGGTGGAATTCCCCTCTCCTGCATCAGATTCTTGAGCGTGCGCCGCGGCCTGCGCGCATCGGGCTGCAGTCGCTCACCGCCATTGCGCACGCGTACCGTGACCTTTGCCGCACGGATCCGCTCGACACTCAGTCCGCGCCCCTCCTCGGGTTTGAACGTCATCACGCCACCCAGCCGGAGCAGCGGCAGCCTGGGTTCGCCGTTCCAGACCTCTCGAAAATTCGCGCCCACCGGCGCACGGACCCGCTCGATGCAGACGCGTCCACGGTAGCGCCTGATCTCCCAGCCGTGAATCTGCAACAGCACGGCACGGTCCTCGCGGGCATCAATCAGCTGGCGGAACAGTTCGTCGAGCTGAGCAGCCGTGGGCACCGGCATCGCCCGCGACTGCAGCAGCGAGCGAAGCGCGTTCTTTGCCCGCGCGGCGCCAAGCCGCCGCAATTCCGCGACCGCGACGCCCTGGACCGCGTCCAGCGTGGCCAGATCCAGCCGGGCGAGTTCCGCGAGCAGCGCCCCCGCCTCGGCGACGTGTGCGGCCGCTCGCGCCACGGTCGCACGCGCCGCGGGGAATCGTTCCTCGATCAGCGGCAACACGCGGTGGCGGACAAAGTTCCGCTGGCGCGCCGTATCCTCGTTGCTCTCGTCATCGATCCATTCGAGGCCCCGTTCGAGCGCCCACGCCCCGATGTCGGCGCGCGCAAATCCCAGCAGCGGCCTGAGAATCCTGGCACGCGAGCCTGCCAGCGGCCGCAGTTGCGGCATCCCGGCCATCCCGAGCGGCCCCGCGCCGCGCAACAGCTGCAGCAGCAGCGTTTCGGCTTGATCGTCCCGATGATGGGCAAGAACGATGAAGTCGGCCTGTTCGCGGGCGTACACCGCATAGCGCGCGTGGCGTGCGGCGCCTTCCACCCCGAGCGAATGGAAATCGTCCACACGGACACGCTCGACTTTGAGCGGCAGGTTCAGCCTGCGGCACAGATCCTGGCAGAATTGCGCCCAACTTGACGCGTTCGGGCTGATTCCATGGTGGATGTGCAGCGCGCGAAGCGAGAACCGCATCACCGGGGCGAGATCCGCCAGGAGCGCAAGCAGCGTGACCGAATCCACGCCGCCCGAAAGGCCGACCACCAGGTGCGCCCCGGGATGCACGACGGGCTGCAGCACCGCAGCCACGCCGTCAGCGAGACTACTTGATCGCGAGTTCCTTGAACTTGCCATAGCTCATCAGGCGCTCGAAGCGCTCCTCGACAAGCTCGGCCGGACCCTTGTCGGCGAGCTGACGCAGCGCATCCTGCAGGGCCTTCTTCAGGTTCTGCGCCGCTCCCGCGTGGTCGCGGTGAGCCCCGCCGAGCGGCTCGTTGATGGTCTTGTCCACCAGCGCCAGCGACTTGAGCCGCGTCGCCGTGATGCCGAGGATCTCCGCTGCCTCCGAGGCCCTCTCCGCGCTTTTCCAGAGGATGGAAGCACATCCTTCGGGCGAAATCACCGAATAGGTCGCGTACTGCAGCATCATGACGATGTCGCCGACGGCGATGGCAAGCGCGCCGCCGGACCCCCCTTCGCCGATCACGGTGCACACGACCGGCACCCTCAGTTCGGCCATGACGTACAGACTGTGGCCTATCGCCTCGGACTGGCCGCGCTCCTCGGCGCCGATGCCCGGGTAGGCGCCCGGCGTGTCGACGAAGGTGACGACCGGAACGCCGAATTTCTCGGCAAGCCGCATCAGCCGCATCGCTTTTCGGTAACCCTCGGGCCGCGGCATGCCGAAGTTGCGCAGGATCTTTTCCTTGGTGTCGCGCCCCTTCTGGTGGCCGATCACCATGACCGACTGGCCGTTGAAACGCGCCAGGCCGCCGACTATCGACGCATCGTCGGCGTACGAGCGGTCGCCGTGCAGTTCCTCGAAGTCGGTGAAGATCATGCCGATATAGTCCAGCGTATAGGGCCGCTGCGGGTGGCGTGCCACCTGCGCCACCTGCCAGGGCGTGAGCTTGGCGTAGATCTCCTTGGTGAGCGCCTGGCTTTTCTTCTGCAGGCGCTGGATTTCCTCGGAAATATCCACCGCGGAATCGTCCTGCGCATAGCGCAGCTCCTCGATCCTGGCGTCGAGTTCCGCAATCGGCTGCTCAAAATCGAGAAAGCTGATCTTCATCGAGGCATTTTACCCGATGACCGCCATGCTTGAATCTTGCTCTGGCGGCACCGGTGAGACATTCCTGCGCGAATCGAACCTGTCAGTATTCCACCGGCACCGGGTCGAGGCTGCGCCAGAGATACCAGGTTGCGACCGAGCGCCAGGGTTCCCAGTTCAGCGCCAGCCTGCGGATCGTCCGTGCGGACACGCGCCTGCCGGCGAAATACTGCAGGCCCACGGCGCGCTGCAGGCCGAGGTCGTCCAGCGGCAGCACATTCGGGCGCAGCAGCCCGAAGATGAGAACCATCTCCGCCGTCCAGCGACCGACGCCGCGAACGCGGGTCAGTTGCCCGATCACCGTTTCATCATCGAGCACCGTCCAGCCCGCGGGATCGACCGCGCCGTTCGCAAAGTTCCCGGCCAGGTCAGTGAGGTACTCGACCTTGCGCTGCGACAGGCCGCAGGCCCTCAGCTTTGCGGCACCGGCCTGCAGGACCGTGGCCGGCTGCACGGCGACCACCGTCTCGGACAGACGCCGCCAGACGCTGTCGGCAGCCTTGACCGAGATCTGCTGCCCGACGACCGAGCGCGCGAGGGTCGCAAAGGCGTCGCCGCGACTGCGCAGCGCGATGCTTGGATGGGCGCGCATGATGCCCGCCAGCACCGGGTCGCGTCGCGCCAGGCTGCGCTTGGCGCGGCTCCAGTACTCGGGAACCGAATGCGGAACCACGGGCCGCTTGCGTCCGTCTTGCGACGCAGCCTCAGGCCGCTGCGCCGGCCAGTTTCAGTACCCGGCTGTGCGAGGACACATGCTGGACCAGAAACTCCATCTGGTCGGACAGGATCTTGCGGTTGGTGAGAATGAGGTATTCGGCCTTGTTCGGCACGTAAGGCGTATAGAGCAGCTCCAACCCCGCCTCCTGGGGCGTACGGTTGCGCTTCATCCCGTTGCAATGCCGGCACGCCGCGACGACATTCATCCAGTGGTCGCGTCCGCCGCGCGATACCGGCGTGATGTGGTCGCGAGTGAGCCGCAGAAAACCGAACTCGCCACCGCAGTAACCGCAGATATGGCGGTCGCGGCGGAACAGTTCGCGGTTGCTGAGCGGGGGAACCTGGCTGAAGCCTTTCATCGCCATCGCCTTGCCCCGGATGGCGATGATCGACTGCGTGGTGATCGAGGAGCGGCTGCCGGTGGCACGCGAGACGCCGCCATAATAAGTGAACGCGGCTTCCCCCAGCGTCCATGCGACCAGGTTCTTGGCGTAATAGAAACAGGCCTGCTGCCAAGTCACCCAGCGGTGCGGCACACCGTGATAATCGAGCGTCAGTATGAGTGGTGCGTTACTCGTCATGCTGCAAACCGGACTGGCTGGAGCGACATCTGCGCCCCACTTCCCGTTGGCGCGTCACTGCCAGGAACACGCGGCGAACCGCAGATAGAGACGGGCTAATTCTGCCGCAAAACCGGCGGCAACGCTACAGCAAGCGACACAGGGACATGGAACGCCGCTTAGGGCGGCACGCGTGCGATCGCCCCTAATGTCCGACAGGTGAAGCCTGGTCGCGGGGGACGCCCGCCTTTCGCGCCGCCTTTCGCCGCTACATGTCCCGGTCGGCCTGCTGCACCAGTTCCTCGCCGAACGCAGCATCGGCCGGAAACACCGCAATGCCGATGCTGGCGCCGAGCGCAACGATCACGCCATCCAGCCGATAGGGCTCCTCGAGAGAATTCAGTCGACGCTTGCTGGACAGGTGATTGCATATATGCAATCATTCGCCGATGCGCATCGTCGTCGATACCGACGTTTTCGTGAGCGCGCTGCTGGGCGGCGGCACTGCCAACGGGGTCGTCGCGGAATGCCTACGCGGACGGTTCACGCCGCTGATGGGGCCTGCGCTTATCGCGGAATACGAGGTGCAAATGCGTCGTGCCGGCCTTTTCGCGGCGAGCCGGTTGAGCGAGAAGGAGCGCCAAGAACTGTTCGACATTTTTGCCGCGACCTGCCGCTGGACAAAGGTCTACTACGGCTGGCGGCCTAACCTTCGCGATGAGGGCGACAATCATGTGATCGAACTGGCGGTCGCCGGCAACGCGCAGGCGATCGTGACCAGGAACACGAGGGATTTCACGCTGGCGCGCGGGTTGCGATTCCCGCGATTGCGCATCCTCACGCCGGCACAATTATTGAAAGAGGAACCATGAGCGCACTGATCATTCGCATGCCGCAGGAAAAACGCGAGCGGCTCCAGCAGGTGGCCAAGGAACGCAAGCTGAGCGTCAACAAGCTGATCGAGGAGATGGCTACCGTAGCCATCGCCGAACACGATGCGGAGGTGCGTTTTCATGTGCGCGCGGCGCGCGGCCGGGGCAAGGCGGCGCGCGGCATCGAGTTGCTTCGCAAGGCAGCCGGCCGGCGTTCGGCTATGCGGCAGAAGTAACCCGCGAGCGCGTGATTCCGCTGCCAGAACCGCATCTGGCGCGAGGTTCACGAATAAAGAGGGTTTCTGACCCCTTTTCGGCCGCAGGCAGGGCAGCGGCCGGCAGTCCCGGATACGAGCTTGATCCTGGTCAAGCGACCCATGCTTCGCGGGACTATGGTGATTTCAGACAAGAAGGGCTTAAATGATCGAGTTCTCGGCCGCCGAAAGGGAGGAATTCAGCGCACAACTGGCGCTGCGCAACGCGGAGTTGGTCGCCGAGATCGAAACCAAGCTTGCCCAGGCCAAGACCGAACGCGTCGCTCCCGATGCCGTGTCGGTGACAGACGGCGGCGACAAGGCGCTGCTCGAGGCGGCGAGCGGCCTCAATCTGGCTATCGTCAGGCGCGACGTCGAGGAGCTGCGTGCGATCGAAGCCGCGCAGGCCCGCCTCGCAGAGGGAACGTTCGGCAGCTGCACCGACTGCGGGGAAGCAATCGCCTGCGACCGGCTGCGCGCCCATCCGGCTGCGATACGCTGCGCGGCCTGCCAGAACGAGTTCGAGCGCAGGAGCGGCGGCATACACGGGGCGAAGCTGTGAGGCCCCAAGCCGACCGGGCCGGAACCAAACAGGCCTGCTCGATCTTGTTTTTCATACTCTCGGGATTTCGGGAAGTTGAAACTTCTGACTTCCCAGAATCGGGAGACCGATAGGAAGATCAAGCAAGCCGGCTCAAGTCGTCCCCTGCGGCCAGTACCGGGAGCAGCAGAAAAGAGCGGTGCGCGCCCCCCGTATGCAGCGTGTTCGTGCCATGGAAAAGCTCCGGCGGGCGGTCGCGCGGCTCATCGTGCGTGAACCAAGCGACGCCGCGCATGGGTCCGGTCTCGCCGGCGCGCTCGAAATCCTTGCCCTGTATGGTGAGCGTCAGCTTTGAGCCCGGAGGCAAGGCGAGCGCCATCGGCCAGATTTCCAGATCGACCTCGTAGATTTCGCCCGGAGCCAGCGGCTGGCGCTCGTCATGGGGATAATAAGGCAAATATTCCAGTGAGCGCGCAGGGTCGAGCTTGCGCTGGGAGACGCGCAGCCAGCCCTGCGTCACCGGCGCCTTGGGTTCCGGCGCGCCGATGAAGGTCATTTCCTTGCCCGCGGCGTCGAAGGCGCAGATCGTCGCGAAAATATCCATGTCGGCGGTCGTGGACGACACGAACAGTCTTGCCTTCACGGGACCGGCGATTTCCGTTTCCTTCGTGAAGGGGGGCGTGGAGAAGGTGATCCCTTCGCTCAGCGCGGGATAACTGGCGCTGGCGGCGGCCTTCGGCTCTCCGGTGGCGATGGTCTTCGCGCCAGCGTCGATCCAGTATTGCGTCCATTGCGTCTGCGGCAGCGGCCAGGCTGCGGCCTGGACCGTGCGCTTGATGGTATCGCCGGGCGCGCGCAGCTGCACTTCGACCGCGGGTTCATTCTCCCAGCCGTTATTCTCGCCTTTCAGATAGCGATCGAAGAAGCGCTTCTGCAAGGCGACATTCTTGGGCTGCAGGAAGGTGTGAAAATACGAGCCGCCCTGCACCTTCAGCCACTTGGTTTTCGAGGCCAGCCCCATAAAGCCGCGGATCGTGCCGCGCGTATGCAGGCCGAGGCCGCCCCAGTTCGCGACGACCAGCGCGGGCACGTCGATTTTCGACAGATCTGGCGTGCGCTCGCGATAGAATTCATCGCACAGCGGATGCGCCAGCACGTCGTCGAGATAGTTCGAGGCATTGGCCTTCAGCACGTCCTTGCTGAGACTTTCCGGCCCGGTGACGCGCTCGCCGGTGTAGATGTCGATGCAATTGGTTTCTGGATTTCCGTATTGATTGCGAAGAACGCTGGCGTTCCACCAGCGCTTGAGAAAGCCCGCGGAATAGATGCCATCGAGCCGCGTGCGGTCGCGATAGAAATCATACGTGCCCTGCCAGGGCAGAATGGCCGCGAGATATTTCGGCCGCATGGCCGCAACAAACCATTGCGACGCCGCGTAATAGGAAATGCCGAGCAGGCCGACCTTGCCGTTGCTGAAACCCTGTGCGCCAGCCCATTCCACGGCGTCGAAGAAATCGCGGAATTCCGCCGGAGAATTGGGATCGAGCCTGCCCGGGGACTTGCCCGCGCCGCGCGAATCCACATTGATCAGCACATAACCATCGGGAATCCACACTTCGGGGTCCGGCCGCTCGAAAACGAGATGCTTGCAGGAGGAAGCCGCGAGCACCTCGGGATAGGTCTGGTTAAGCCGGTCCCAGGCTTCCTGCATGAACTGGCGCAGAGGGACATCCTTGCCGTAGGGGCCGAAGGTCATGAGGATGGGAAAGCGGCCTTCCGCCTCGGGACGATAGACGTTGGAGCGCAGGATTGCGCCATCGCGCATCAGGATGGGGATGTTGGTTTCTACGCGCATGGTGTGGCGTCGGGCGGGCATGGGTTTCTCCTGATGTGTACCGTTCGTTGCGCCGATGATCCTTGTGGCGGCTCGCGGTGAACATGAACACCGCGAAAACAATGCGATTGATCTTCCCACAGGCCATTATTGTGCGCGCCGACCGGTTGAACTCGCCACCGAAAGTGACGATTCGCCTTGCTACCCGGAAGCCGACCCGGCCGCTTCAGAGCCCGAGATAGGCGCGGCGGATCTGGTCGTCGGCAAGCAGCGCCTCGCCGCGCCCCTCCATGACTACCCTCCCGTTCTCCAGCACGTAAGCCTGCGACGCCAGCTTGAGCGACACGGCCACGTTCTGCTCCACCAGAAGTATGGTCATACCCTTCTCGTTGAGCATGCGGATGGTCTGGAACACTTCCTGGACCACCGTCGGCGCAAGACCCAGCGAGGGTTCATCGAACATGATCAGCTCGGGTTGCCCCATCAGGCAGCGACCGATGGAAAGCATCTGCTGCTCCCCGCCGGACATGGTGCCCGCGATCTGCGTGCGGCGCTCCGCCAGGGGCGGGAACATCGCGTACACCTCCTCCATGGTCTGGCGTGCCTTGGCGCGGGCGCGCCGCAGCATCGCTCCCATCTCGAGGTTTTCCTGCACCGTCAGGCTGGGAAAGATCTGGCGTCCCTCGGCGACATGTCCGATCCCGATATCGCAGGTGTCGTAGCTTTCCCAGCCGGAGATGTCTCTGCCCTTGAACAGGATCGTCCCCGCTCGCGGTTTCTTGATGAGGTGGTAGGCGCAACCCCCTATGGCGCGAATGAGGCTCGACTTGCCGGCGCCGTTGGCGCCGATGATGGCGACGATGCCGCCATCTTCCACCCTGAGCGACACCCGGTCGAGCGCCTGCGCGTCGCCGTAATACAGGTCCAGATCGCGAACCTCCAGCATCAGACCGCCTCCGCGCCCAGGTAGCACTCGAGCACGGCCGGATGCCGCACGACCTCGTCGGGCGAGCCGCTGGCGATCAGCTCGCCGTGATGCAGCACGTGGATCTCCCGCGACAGCGCCATCACTGGGCGCATGACGTGTTCGATAAGCACGATCGTGAGGCCGTGCTCCTCGTTCAGGCGGCGGAATACCGCCACCATCTGGTCGATTTCCGTCGGCCTCAGGCCCGCCATCGCCTCATCGAGCAGCAGCAGGCGCGGTTCGGTGGCAAGCGCGCGGGCCACCTCGAGCCGCTTGCGGTCGGGCAGCGTCAGCGCCGAGGCGGGCTGGTCCCGTTTTTCCGCAAGCCCCAGGCGCTCCAGTATCGCCTGCGCCTTGCGCCGTGCGACGCCCACCTGCCTGTTCCGGCGCAGCGCGCCGACGATCACGTTGTCCAGGACGCTCAAGCCCGCAAACGGTTTGACCAGCTGAAACGTGCGCCCGATCCCGGAAAGGCAGACCTGGTCGGGCCGCATGCCGTCGATGCGCTGCCCCGCGAAATGTATCTCGCCCGCATCGGGTTCGAAAGCGCCGGCAATCATGTTGAAGCAGGTCGTCTTTCCCGCGCCGTTCGGCCCGATCAGCGCCACGATGTGCCCCTGCCCGACGTCGAAGGACACCCCCGACACCGCACGCAGACCGCGGAAACTCTTGGATGCCGAGCGCACCGAAAGGAGCCCTTCAGCCGCCATCGCCGCGACCCCCGTTGCTGCGCTCCAGGCCCAGGCGGCGCGCGAGCGTCGGCCAGATCCCATTAGGCAGGAAGACGATAACGGCCAGCATGCAGATCCCGTAGAACACTTGTTTCACGCCGGGGACCTCCCATCCGAACGCCGCCATCAGCTCGGTGATGCCGTCGGCGAGCACCGTCAGCACCACCGCGCCGACAATCGGC
>Ga0155954_1224_pt2 | contig 24906 bp, 22 predicted proteins | sample RifCSPlowO2_02_FD_107608 | JGI IMG/M metagenome (GOLD analysis project Ga0155954, IMG submission 107608) | Betaproteobacteria bacterium RIFCSPLOWO2_02_FULL_65_20
GGTTTCGGTTGACTGCAAAGACAGTTCTTCCGTTTTTTACGAGATCGCCGCGCGGACGGGACGCCGTCCGCGCTATTCCCCGTGCATACGCTCGGATCATTGCGGCCGGCGCTCTTGCGCGCTGCGCGCGCCAACCGCGCTTTCCGCACGGATAAAAGGCATCCGTGCGGAAACCGCGGTTATGATTAACAACAAGCGCGGTTTTGGGTTTCATACGAGATCGCCGATTGCGCCCGGACGGCACGCAGTCCGCGCAATATCGCAACTCTGGCGAGTGCGATTCAAGCCGCCGCGTACAAACGCCGCTAGCTGCCCTTGAACTGGGGCTTGCGCTTCTCGCCGAAGGCCTTCACGCCTTCGGCGAAGTCGTCCGACGTACGCAGGCGGCTGTAGCAATGCCCTTCGAGCTCGATGCCGGTTGAAAGCGTCGCGTCCTCGGAATCGTTGAGCAGCTTCTTGGCGGTGCGCTGCGCCAGCGGGGAGAACCCGCGCAGTTCCTCCGCGAGGGCGTCGGTGGCCCGCTCCAGCTCCCCGTCCGGCACGCATTCGACCACGATGCCCCAGTCGTAGGCCTGCCGCCCGGAAATGCGGCGCGAACGCATCACCACGTCCTTGGTGCGCTGCAGTCCGACCATTTTCTGCAGCCGCGCCGAGCCGCCCGAGCCGGGTATCTGGCCCAGTTTCTGTTCCGGCAGCGCGTACAGCGCCGTCTCGGAGGCGATCCGGAAGTCGCAGGCGAGCGAAATTTCGAAACCGACGCCGAAACAATAGCCGCGATTGGCCGCGATGACGGGCTTGCCGCAGCGCGCGGGCGCGGCGATGTTCCAGGCGAGCCTGGACAGGTGCTCGGGCGAGGCGGCGAGGAAGCCGGCGATGTCGCCGCCGCTGGAGAAATGCTCGCCCGCGGCGCGCAGCACGATGATGCGCACGCGCGGATCCTCGTCCAGCGCCTCGAAGGTGAGCCGCAGCTGGTCGCGCTGCGGCATCGCGATGACATTCAGCGGCGGGCGCTCGAGAACGATGTCTGCGCGTTCGCGCTGCTCATCGATTTCGACGCGATAGCCGTCGAGCATTTCCAGCAGCGTCTGTGCCGGATGGTTCAGCTTGGTCATTATTCACACCCTTTCAAAATAGAATCGTCTCCCCCGCTCCAAATCGCCTATTCGAGCCAGTCGATCGATCCGGGGGCCTCCTGCGTAAAGGCGCTCTCGTCGACCGCTGCCGTCCTGAACGGTGCGCGCGCAAAGCGCGCCTTGTCCTCGAACGGCACCGTGGCGTCGATGCCGACCTTGGCGCGTATGCCGTTGTCGCTCACCCGCACGTACTCGTGCGTCCGGGCGCCGGGAACGATGAACAGGTCCTTGCTCGCTTCCATGCGCATCGCAAGCGCGTATTCGACGTCGTTCGGGTCCTGAATGTCGATGTCGTCGTCCACCGCGATCACCAGATCCAGGTCCTTCAGCGTCGCAAACGCGGCGAGAATCGCGTTCCTCTGGAAACCTTCCTGCTGCGCGTTCGCCTTCTTCACGCTGATCACCGCGTGGAAGCGGTGCAGTCCTCCCGCTGTCATCTCCACGTCGTGCACGATCGGCGTCGCCGCCTGCAGCACCTTGAGCAGGCTCGCCTCCATCACGTACTTGCGCAGCATCACGGTTTCGCGGCCGACGCCGTTGATCGCGTGGTAGACGGGCTGCGAGCGGTGGGCGAGCGCACTGACCTCGAAGACCGGCGCGTCGCCCTCGGGCGAGAGATAGCCGACGAACTCGCCGAACGGTCCTTCGCGTACCGTCCGGTCGGGCAGCAGCACGCCTTCAAGCACGATTTCGGTCTGCACCGGGTAGTAGATGTCCTGGCTCAGCGCCTTGACCACGGGTATGGGCTCGCCGCGCAGGCCGCCTGCGATCGCGAGTTCGTCCGCAGACTCCGGCATCTGCGAACCCATGGTCGCGGCGGCGTACTGCACCGCAATGTCGGTGCCGATGCAGACCGCGATCGGCAGCGGCTTGCCCATGCGCTGCGCGCGCTCGTAGGCGGCGCGCAGGTGCCGCCCCAAGTCGAGCTTGATCGCGGTGTGCCGCGGACCGATCAGCTGCAGGCGGTGGTAGGAGGCGTTGTAGACCCCGGTCTCCGGATCCTGCACGACGACGATGCCTGCGGTGATGAATCGGCCGCTGTCGGCGTCCGAATGTGTGAGCACCGGCAGCATGCGTCCGATGTCGAAGCCGTCGCGGTAGACATGCTCGTGCACCGGCGCATTCGCCACACGCTCAGGCGCAATCGGGTTGCCGAACCCCCGCGCGATGCACTGGCGGATGCCGACGTAACCCATCCCGAAGGCGGCTTCACAGTTCTCCTTGCATGCGAGGACGTTCCCGATCACCGGCAACGCGTGACCCTTCACGCTGGAAAACAGCAGCGCCGGACCGCCGTCGAGCTGTTTCATCATGCCCGCGATCTGGAACTGCGGATCGGCTTCACGCGTGTAGCTGCGGATGCGGCCCGCCTGCTGCATGCGGCGCAGGGCAGCGCGGAAACTCGTATCGATGCTGACCTGGGTGCTGGCATTCATGCCCGTCTCCTGTTGGTTTGGAGCCCGCCGAACTTAACCGCGGGGAGAAACCCGTGTCAAGCACGAATGCGCGATATATCCTGATCCGTGCATTCGGACGCAACGTGCGTGACAACGACGCCCGAGTCGGCGAAAATCCACAGGGGTACGACTATTAGGGAAACCCGATGAGCGACATGCTTTATGAAGCACCCGGGACGCTGCGGGCGGCGCTCGCGCTGCTGTCCGGTGCGAACGGCAAGGCCAGGGTAATGGCGGGCGGCACCGACCTGCTGATCCAGATGCGCTCGGGCCGCATCGAACCGGAACTCCTGGTGGATATCAAGCATATTCCCGATCTGCGAGCCATCGCCTTAAAACGCGGCGGTTTTCAATTCGGCTCGGCGGTCACCTGTATGGAGCTGATCGAGCACGAGGCCTTCGCCAGGGCCTGGCCCGGCGTCATAGACGGGGTCAAGCTGATCGGTTCGATCCAGGTGAAGGGGCGTGCGACCGTGGGCGGCAATGTGTGCAATGCGTCCCCGGCTGCGGACAGCGTTCCCGCGCTGATCGCCGCAGGAGCGCTTGCCCGGATCGTCGGGCCGGACGGCAAACGAGACGTGCCCGTCGAGGACATCCCGACCGGCCCGGGCAAGACCTCGCTCGCCAGCGGCGAAATCGTCGTCTCGTTCATATTGCCGAAGCGCTTGCCGCGGTCCGGCGACGCCTATCTGCGCTTCATCCCGCGCACCGAGATGGATATAGCGGTCGTCGGCGCAGGGGTCAACCTCACGCTGGACAGGAGGGGGTTTTGCACCCTCGCACGCGTCAGCCTCGGTGCGGTCGCCGAGCGCGCGTTGCTGGTTTCCGAAGCGGCGGCCGCGCTCGTCGGCACCAAGGTCGACGATGCCGCGCTCCGGCAGCTTGCCGCCGCCGCAAGCGCGGCCTGCCGGCCGATTGACGACAAGCGAGGGACCAAGGAATTCAGGTTCAAGGTTGCCGGCGTGCTGGCGCGGCGCGCCGCTGAAATTGCGCTCCAGAGGGCGGGGAGGAAGAACTGATGGCGAGGCATCATGTAACGGCGACGGTCAACGGCGACGCCGTGGAATTTCTTTGCGAAACGCACCAGACCCTGCTGGAAGTGCTGCGCGACGAACTGCGCCTCACCGGCACCAAGGAAGGCTGCGGCACGGGCGACTGCGGCGCCTGCACGGTCACGCTGGACGGGCGCATGGTGTGCTCCTGCCTGGTCCTCGGCGTCGAGGCCGAAGGCAAGGCGATACAGACGATCGAGGGCATGGCCGTCGGCCGCGACCTGCATCCCCTGCAGCAGAAGTTCCTGGAACACGCAGCGCTGCAATGCGGTATCTGCACGCCCGGGATACTTGTCGCGGCACGGTCGCTGCTGGAACGCAACCCCGATCCGACGGCGTCCGAGGTGCGTTACTGGCTGGCCGGCAACCTGTGCCGCTGCACCGGATATCACAAGATCGTCGAGGCGGTGCTCGATGCGGCGCGCGAATTGCGAGGCAACTGAGCATGTCGACCATGATCAAGTACGAGGAAAAGGACCTCAAAGTCGTCGGCACCCGTCCGCTTCGACCGGACGGCGTGGACAAGGTGACTGGCCGCGCCCGATTCGGCGCCGACTACAGCCTGCCCGGCCAATTGATCGGCAAAGTACTGCGCAGCCCGCATGCGCATGCGCGCATCAAGTCCATCGACACCTCGAAGGCGGAGGCGCTCCCCGGCGTAAAAGCCGTCGTCACCCGCGATGATTTTGCCGAGATGCCGGTGGAATTCGCGTTGTCAGGCGAACTGACGGTCAATTTCCACGACGTCACACGGAACATGATGGCGCGCGAGAAGGTGTACTACGACGGACATCCGGTGGCGGCGGTCGCGGCGACGAGCGAATCGATCGCACGCAAGGCGCTCGGCCTGATCGAGGTCGAGTACGAGGTCCTGCCGCACGTGATCGATGTCCTCGAGGCGATGAAACCGGACGCCCCGCTGCTGCACGAGGAACAGTACACAGAAGGCGTCACCCCCAGGCCGGACAAGCCCTCCAACCTGGCCAAGCGCATGGTATTCAGCCGCGGCGACGTCGAGGCGGGTTTCAGGCAGGCCGATGTGATCATCGAGCGCGAGTTCAACACCAAGCCGGTGCACCAGGGCTATATCGAGCCGCAGGCCTGCCTCGCGAGCTACACCGAGGACGGCCAGGCCGATCTCTGGACTGCGTCCCAGGGGCACTTCGTCATACGTTCCCAGTGCGCCAAGGTCCTGCAGATGGAGGTCTCGAAACTCCGCGTGATGCCGACGGAGCTCGGCGGCGGCTTCGGCGGCAAGAACAACATCTATAACGAGCCGCTGGCGATCGCGTTGTCGCGCAAGTCTCACCGTCCGGTGAAAATGGTGATGACCCGCGAGGAGGTATTCCGCGCCACTGGCCCGACCTCCGGCGCCAACGTCAGGATCAAGATGGGCTGCACCAGGGACGGCCGCATCACCGCGGCGCATGCGGAACTGAATTTCCAGGCCGGCGCCTTTCCCGGGTCCTCGGTGGCGATGGCGGCCATGTGCACCTTCACGCGCTACGATCTGGAACACGCACGGGTCGTCGCCAACGATGTCACGGTGAACCGCCCGAAGGTGGCCGCCTACCGCGCCCCGGGCGCGCCGATCGCGGTCTTCGGCGTGGAGAGCGTGATCGACGAGATGGCCAAGAAACTGGGCATCGATCCGATCGAATTCCGGCTCAGGAATGCCGCCAGGGAAGGAACACAGACCTATTACGGCCCCAAGTTCGGACCGATCGGGTACGTGCAGACGCTGGAGCAGGCCAGGGCGCACCCGCACTACAGTGCCCCGCTCGGACCGAATCAGGGTCGCGGCGTCGCCACCGGCTTCTGGTTCAACATCGGCAGCGAGACTTCCTCTACGATCAATGTCAACGAGGACGGAACGGTGACGCTGATGATCGGAACGGTCGACGTCGCCGGGGGCTCGCGCGCTGCAATGGCCATGATGGTGGCCGAGGAACTGGGCATCGATGTCGACAAGGTCAGGCCCATCATCGGCGATACCTCCTCGATGGGTTTCAATTTCATCACCGCGGGCAGCCGCGGCACCTTCGCCAGCGGGATGGCGTGCGTCGCGGCGACCCGGCAGGCGATCGACAAACTGCGGCAGCGCGTCGCGCAGATACGCGAAGTTCCGGTCGAGGCGGTGCTGTGGAAAGACGGCCATGCCGTGCCGGCCGGCGGCGAGGCCGGACAATTTGCGCCGATGTCGCTCGCCGACGTCGCTAAGGTCGCCGGCAGGACCGGCGGCACCATCGCCGGCCACGCGGAGATCAATGCGCAGGGCGCCGGACCAGGATTCGGCACCCACATCGTCGATGTCGAAGTGGACAAGCAGACCGGCCTGATCAAGATCCTGCGTTACACGGTGGTGCAGGACGTGGGCAAGGCGATCCACCCCGCTTACGTGGAAGGCCAGCTTCAGGGCGGCGCCGTCCAGGGCATAGGCTGGGCTTTGAACGAGGAATACGTCTACGGCGATGACGGCGTGCTGCAGAACCCCGGTTTCCTGGATTACCGTGTCCCCGTCGCCTCCGACGTGCCCTTCATCGACACGGTCATCGTCGAAGTGCCCAATCCCAACCACCCCTACGGGGTGCGCGGTTGCGGCGAAGTGCCGATCATCGCGCCCATGGCGGCCATCGCCAATGCGGTGGAGAATGCGATCGGCATCCGGCTGTGTGAGCAGCCGATGTCGCCGCCGCGGGTACTGAAGGCGATCGACGATGCGGCGGGCGCAAAGGCCTGAGACGCTTTGGCCAAGATCCTGCTATCCAGCAATCTGACGGCGTACACCGGCGGCCAGACGCAGTTCGAACTCGAAGTCGCCAACGTTCGCCAGCTGTTCCAGGCGCTGGGCGAGCGCCATCCGGACCTGCGGCCGCATCTGGAATCGAGCCTCGCGGTCGCCATCGACGGCGAGGTCTATCAGGACGCGCTGCTCCAGCCCATCGCCGGCGATAGCGAGGTATTGCTGTTTCAAAAAATCGCCGGCGGGTAAACCGCGTTCCAGGACTGCAACGCCCGACGCAGGTTCGGCGTCGCTGCCCGCAGCGTCGGGCGTCGCCTACTTGGCGACGCGGATGTCGTATTCCTTCACCACCCTTGTCCACTTCTCGAGCTGGGCCCTGTGGAAGGTGCCCAGTTCCGCCGGCGACATCCCCATCGCGCCCGTATCGTAGCCGAGGGTCGCGAACTGCTTCTTCATGCTTTCGGACTTGAGGATGGCGGACAACTCGCCGTAGAGCCTGTCGATGACGGCACTCGGCGTTCCGGCAGGGGCGTACAGGGCCGACCACATGCCGCCCTCGAAATCCAGCCCCGATTCCCGCACGGTCGGAATTTCCGGCAGTACGGGATCTCTGTTGTCGCTGGTGACCGCCAGGGCGCGCAGCTTCCCGGAACGCAAATGCGTCAGCACCGGCCCGACCGACACCACGACCATCGGCACCTCGCCGGCCATGGCGGCGTTGATCGACGCGCCGCTGCCCTTGTAGGGAACGTGCACGATGTTCACCCCGGCCACCTTCTTGAACGTCTCCATCGCCACGAAGAAAGGCGGCGCGCCCGCGGCGTAGAACAGCGCCCCCGGCTTGGCCTTGGCCAGCGCGATCAGTTCCTTGATGTTTGTCGCCTGAACCGACGGATTGACGACAAACACCAGCGGGTCCGACGCGAACATGGTGATCGGTACGAAATCCTTCAGCGGATCGTAGGTCAGGCGCGCCCCCAGTGCGGGGTTGTAGACCATCTGCCCGCTCGCCCCGACCAACAGCGTATACCCGTCGGGCGACGCTCTGGCGACGTATTCCGAGGCGATCATGGCATCGGCGCCGGGCTTGTTCTCCACCACCACGGGCTGACCCAGGCGCTCTGCCAGCTGCGGACTGACGATCCGCGGAAGCAGGTCGTTGGTGCCGCCGGGCGGATATCCGACGATGATCCTTATCGGTTTGCTCGGGAAGCTTTGCGCCGTTGATTGGCCGGAACCGAAGACGAGCGCGAATGCCAGAAACAGGCCAAGCACCGTGTACGCGTTTTTCATTTTATCTCCTCCATTCGTCGCCATTTCGCGCTGCCTGGCGAAACGGATTCGCTTCAGGGTATCACCATTCGCTCCGGCTTAAGGCCGGGGACGGCGATCACGGGACTGCGGGATGTCCGCCGGTCACCCGTCGCTTGTTCCGAAAAGCACCTTGCCCCACTTCTGCCTGATCTGTGCCATGACCTCCGGCGGGGTCTTGGTTGACTTGGGGAATTGGTCCCTCCAGGCCCAGGGCTTGCATGCGTCGATGATCGCCGTGCTACAGGTCAAGTCTCCCATTTTTCTTTTTTCGGGTTCCAGCCTGGGGTCCGAAGCCATCGACAGGCGGTCGCTGAGAAAGTCGATTTGACTCTTGGGATCGCACCTCGTGCCCAGGGCCCACAGGACCTCGGTGATATTGGTCGGGTCGATGTCGTCGTCCACGATGATCACGAACCTGCCCACCAGCGTTGCGCCCCGATAGGAGCCGGCCGCAATCAAGGCGGCCTGTTTGACGTGGCCCGGGTACATCTGCTTCAGGGAAACCACCACCATGGGCCGTCTTCTGGCCTCGTAGACGAAAGAGACCCCTTTCACCCCTGCGATCTGCCTGTCGAATTCGGCCCACAGCTGCGCGGAAAGATCCACGGCCATGATCAGGTTGTCGTCGTGCGTGCCGACCAGCATGGGTACCCCGAACTGGATCGGGTCGTTCCGGTGCAGGATCGCCTTTACCTTGACCACCGGGTGCGGGGTCTTGCCGCCGGAATAGTAGCCCTCCCACTCTCCGAATGGGCCTTCGCTCGCGCTTTGCGTCTGTGGGGGCGGCATCTCACCTTCAAGCACGATCTCCGCCTCCGCCGGGATGGGCAAATCGACGGTTTCTCCCCTGACGACTTCGACCGGCCGTCCCCTCAAACCTCCCGCCCAATCGTATTCACTTACACCGATGGGAACCGGGGAGACCGAAGAAATCCACAGTTGCGGCCCCTGCCCGCATACGAGGGCGATCGGACAACTCAACCCCCGATCCCAATACTTCTTCGCGATGATCGCGCCGTGACGGCCGGGAACGCTGTGGAAGGTCACCGTGTTCCTGTCCACGATTTGCGAGCGGTAGGTCCCTATGTTGATCCAACCGCTGTCGGGATCCTTCTGGATGACCATGCACCCGGTGCCGATGTAGCGCCCTCCATCCAGCTCATGCCACTTGGGCGTGGGAAATTTCAATACGTCGACATCGTCCCCGAGCAGAACATTCTCTCTTACCGGGCCCGTCTGCACATGGACGGGAGGGATCGGCTTCACGCCTGCAATCTTGTCCCTCCACGCTCTTATCAGGGCCAGCCCTTTTACTTCCAGAGGCAAGCCCAGACCCAGCGCGACCCGCCGGGTCGATGTGAACGGATTGGTGGCAATCCGATATCCCCGCGGATACCCCTGCACGTTGTCGAATATCAGCAGCGGCGAATCGGGGACCGAGAGCGACAACTCGGCGATACGCCCGATTTCCACGTCCCAGTGGGCACCTTCGACGATTCTGCATTCGCCCAAGCGTTGAGCTTTTTCTATGAACTCCCTCAAATCGTCGAACATCGCTTATCCCTCATAATGGATCGGCGCATTGTATGTCCTCATCGGCATTTGCGCGCGAGCGCGAGCCCGCCTGACAGGCTATGGCCTTGTCCCTGGCTTGCGAATGGAATAACCTGCTCGGCAGCCTTTCCCCTCAAGGGGACGACGACACGGAGGAGACGACATGAACACAGCATGCAAAGTCCTTGGCCTGTTCCTGGCGTTCGCGCTTGCCGCGGCTTCGAGCGGGTCCGGTGCGCAAAGCTATCCCGACAAGCCGATAAAGCTGGTGGTGGGATTCGGGCCGGGCGGCGGCACCGATATTCTCGGCCGCCTCGTCGCCCAGCAGCTGAGCGAGCGCCTGAAGGTGCCGGTGACGGTGGAAAACAGGCCCGGCGCCAATTCCAACATCGGCACCGACTACGTGGCGAAGTCGGCCCCCGACGGGTACACGCTGCTGGTGGGCGGGAGCGCGTCGATGGCCCTCAGCTCCGGCCTGTATCAGCGCCTCCCCTTCGATCCGCTCAAGGATTTCGTTCCCATCGCCCAGATTGTCTCCGGGGATGCGCTGGTGTTCGCGGTTCACCCGTCGGTTCCGGCAAACTCGATCAAGGAACTGATCGCATTCGCCAAGGCCAACCCCGGCAAGATCTTCTACGCCTCGGGTGCGGCGCCGTTTCAGGTGGCTGGCGAATACTTCAACAAACTGGCCGGCGTGAACATCACTCACGTTCCCTTCAAGGGCGCCGCCGGGGCAGTCGCGGCCACCGTCGGCGGGCAGACACAGATGACCGTGGTGTCCATCGCGTCGGGACTGGGGCAAATCAAAGCCGGGAAGCTCCGCGCGCTGGCGGTCACCGGTTTCAAACGAGACCATGTGCTGCCTGATCTTCCGACCATGAAGGAAGCCGGGCTGGAGAATTTCGAGGTGCCCATGTGGACCGGCCTGTTCGCCCCGGCCGCCACGCCGGCCCCGGTCGTCGACAAGCTCGCCAAGGAGATGTCCGTGGTCCTCAAGTCGGACTTGGTCAGGAAGCGCTTCGATTCCCTGGGCTATGAGTCACTTGCCATGACGCCCGCGGAATTCGCCAAGGCGCAGCAGGATGACATCGAGAAATGGACCAGGGTGATCAGGGACGACCTGCGCATCCGCATCGAGTAGGGCCGTTGCCCCGGGCCGCGCCTGCAGGCGGCCCGGTGCTGCTCACGCCGACTGGTTTTGCACCAGCACCGAGTCGCTGCCCCGTTGTACCCGGACGTAACGCACCTGCTTGTGCTTGCCCAGTTCCTGAATCAGGCTGAGCAGCGGCATCGAAGAGGTGAAATATTGCCTGTGCGGGCCGGCCGCGCGCATGGTGCGAATCTCCTCGTCGCCCTTCATGATGTAGCGCAGCAGGAACTCCTCGTCCGAAACGCCGGGTCCGCCGAATTTCTCCCGGATGTCCTGCACGGAAACATCGGGGCTTTTTTGCACTGCTGCCAGTTCCTGCGCCCTGCGCATGCCGAGCAGCCTGTCCTTCAGGTTCTGGTCCATCCAGGTAAAGCCCGAATCCTCCCCGTAGACACCTTGGGCGAACAGGATCACCTCGTCGATCACGTGTTTGTATCTTTCTCCCGTCATCACGTTGATCGCGGACTGGCTGACCACGAACTGTGAAAGCGGGGTGATCATGATCGGGTAGCCCAGTTCCTTGCGTACCTGCACGGCCTCTTCCAGCACTTCGTCCAGCCGGTCCAGGACGCGCAGTCCGGCCAGCTGGTGCCTCAAATTCGAGATCACCCCGCCCGGGACCTGATGAATGTATTGCGCGTGGTCGTACTCCAGCGGCACGCCGATCGGCAATTTGTCCTGCTTCGCAATCGCCGTGAGCCGCGCCGAGACCGGCCCGAGCAACGCCAGATCGACGTGCGGCGTGTATCCCATCAGCCGGGCATTCCCGGCTACGTTGAACACCGACGGTTGCCCTGAGCCGTTGGCCAGCGGGGGGACGGCCGTGTGCAGCCTCTGGATTCCCAGCTTCAGCGCCTCCAGATAGACCAGCGGAGCGAGCCCGGTCGTACAGTGCGAGTGCAACTCCACCGGCACCCGGTTCGCGTTCTTCACCATGACCGGAAGCAGCGTGCGCGCGCGATCCACCGTCAGCAGGCCACCCTGGTCTTTGAGGTAGATGATGTCGGGTTCGAACGCCACGAGCTCGCGTGTCTTGTGCGCGTAGTACTCGTCGCTATGGCGGGGAGAAACCGTGTACGACAGGTTGAGGACGATCTGCAGGCCCATGCTCCTGAATATCGGGATCAGCCACGGAAAAACGCGCTTGCTTTGATCGGTCACGTTGGCGGTCATCTGAACGCGGTTCAGCGCCCCAAGCTTCGCCAAATGCCCCCAATAGAGCTTGATGAGCGCCCTCGGCGGCGGGGCTTCGAACGGCATGATGTAGCCGCCGGCCATCGTGCCTTTGACCGTGTTGGGCATCGATCTTGCCACCATCCGCGCCATGTCCCAGGGATTTTCCCTCAGGTCACGGACCAGCTTCTTCAGGTGGTTGCCGCTGAGGGGCACCTCGACCGCTTCGAATCCTGCCCGGTCCATGACCGCGGCTACCGCGTCGATCATGCCGATGCGGATGCTCGCCGCCCACAGACTCTGGGATCCGTCGCGAAACGTGGTATCGATGAAGCGCACATCCATGGCAGGCTTGTCCTTGCAAAAGAAATGGTACCCGCGCGAGCGCAGCGCGGATTCCCGCCGCGGCCCCCGAGGGGGCCGAGTCTCGGGTCAGGTCGCGATCCCTTCTACTGGGCGAGGAGCTTGGCCTGCAGATCATCCATTTGCGCGCTCCACATCCCCTTTTCCTTGTAGAACTTGATCGCGCCGGGATGATAGGGAATGAATGCCTTGGTGCTGACCATGCGGTCCTGCCGCCACGATGCAAGTGCGGCATAGGCTGCCGCCAGCTCCTTCGTGTTGTCCCACAAGGCCTTGACGATGGCGTAGGCCCCGTCGTCGCTCAGATCCTTGGTGCCCACCAGGTAGATGTCGTTGGTCAGCATCGCGGTATCCTTCACCAGCCCCGTCGCAGACCCGGCTTTGGCCGTGGCCGGGTAGCTGCCCGGATAGACCGAGGCCATTTTCTCGGCCCCTTCCGGGGTATCGATCACTGAAATCCACTTCACCCCGCCGACGCGCGCGTTCGCCTCTTCGACCAGAGGGCTTCTCAGCCCGAGCCAGTTGGTATCGGTTCTCCCCTCCATGAAGGCCTGGTTGGCGGCCTGCAAATCGGAAACAGGCACCTGGACGATGTCCTTGTACGACAGTCCGGCGGAGGCCAGGCCCGCAGTGGTGCTCAGCTTCACGATGGGAATTCCCGGAAAGTCGGTCGGAACGCGCTTTCCCTTCAGATCCGCGATAGTTTGAATAGACGAATCCTTGCGGACGTAGAACGAGAGCTGTATGGCGCCACCGACAAGCAGGATCCGGGTGTTCTTGAACGGCCTCTTGTAAGGGTTGATCCCCTTGTAGGACGTCACCGCATCGGCGCTGGTCAGGACCCCCATGTCGGTGTCCCCCTTGTCCATGGAGGGGAGCCACGCGGGCGGGCCGGCAAAGGGCTGCACGCGCACCGTGATTGGCGAGTGCCGGCTCACGACGGTGGCAATCCCGGTTCCGATCGCGTTGTACAGGCTTCCCATGGCATGGGTGGCCACTGACGCGCTGCGCGGAACTTGAGCCAATGCCGCGCTCGGCGCCAGCGCCGACACCAACAACGCAACCCCGACGCGCTTCGTCCATTTCCGCATGTCCCGCCGACTCCGCGCGGCGTTCCCCGGGCAGGACGCGGTCTGGGCCGCGGCACTCGGACGACGCCTCGTTTCCTCATGCATCATTGTCTCCTTTGGCTTGTGATGTCCCCTCCCGGCCGCTGGCGCCGCCAGCGCTCTTCGAGCGCAACGACAGTAGCGGAGCAGAAACGAGCGGCATGACCGTGCCCGGCAGGAAACGGCTACGTTATACCCTCGCCTTGGGCAGTGTGTGACCTATATCAAGCGCCGGGCAGGCCGCAATCGGCCGCTCACGCCAAGAGTTCAGTCCGCGCGGATACTTGCGGCGCGTATGACCTCACCCCAACGCTTCTTTTCCTCGGCGATGAACGCCGTCGCCTCAGCGGGCGAGTTTGCGACCACGTCGACCGTGATGTCCGCCAACCGCTTTACCGCGGCCGGATCACGCAACGCCTCAACCCACGCGGCATTGATCTTCGCCACCAGTTCGGGCGGCGTGCGTGGCGGTGCCAGCATCGCGAACCAGGTCGCCGAGGTCATGCCCGGAAAGGTTTCCGCGAGCGTGGGAACCTCCGGAATGCGGGCATCGCGGCGCTCGCTTCCCACTGCAAGCACGCGGATCTTGCCGGCGCGTACATGCGGCATCGCTGAACCCAAGGTAAAGAAGGTCATGTCGACCTCGCCTCCGACCAGGCCGGTCAGAACCGCAAATCCCTTGTAGGGCACATGCACCATTTGCAGATTACCGGCGCGCATCTTCAGCATTTCGGTGGCCAGATGCTGGGAGCCGCCGTTTCCGGAACTGCCGAAGTTCAGCTTGCCTGGATTCGCTTTGGCGCGCGCAATGAGATCCTGCAGCGTGCGCACGTTTGGCAACCGCTCGACATTGACCAGCAACAGGTTCGCTTGCGTCGCCATGATGGTGATCGGCAGCATGGCATCCGGATCGAACGGTACGCTGGAAAACAGGGACGGCGTAGTTGCAAATGCCGGCGGAACGCACAAGAGGGTGTACCCGTCAGGTGGTGCGTTGTACACCAATTCGGTAGCGATGTGGCCCGATGCGCCCGGCCGGTGCTCCACGATGAACGGCTGGCCCGTCTTTTGCCGCAGGCTCTCGGCCACCAGACGGACGGTGAAATCCATGCCGCTGCCTGGCGGATAGCCCACTATTATTCGGCCCTGTCTGTTCGGCCAGTCGGCCACCGGGTTCTGCGCCTGCGCGACCTGGACCAGTCCCAGCATCCACGCCAATAGCGCCACGCCAACGTGCATCCAGTATTTCATATCCCCTCCCTCCAGTTGTTTTCCGGCTCGCACCCCGTTTTCGGGCAACGCCGGCGTCCTGCCGCGTATCGGCAACTAACCGCCGCTGTGTTCAACTCTGGCCATATGGAACAGGAAATCCTTCTTTTCGACCCTGATCTGCGAAAGGCTGGACTTCCTGGCCAGTTCATCGATCAGGGCGACCAGCGGCAGCCGACCGTCCATCCCGTGCTCGGATTTCGGGGGAGCAGCGCGCATTGCCGCGACCGCATCGTTTCCGGCAAGGTAGCGAGTCAGCAGTTCGTCGTCGCCGACCCCCGGGCCGCCGAAGTGTTCTCGCACCTCCGCGAGCGACGGCTCTGGCGGCTGCCACCCGGCCAGTTCCTTGGCCCGCGGGCTGGCGAGGATCCGGTCGCGCAGATCCGGGTCCATGGCCGCGCTTTCCGCCTGCCCCCAGAACCCCAGCGCATAATGAATCATCTGGTCGCTGAGCTGCTTATACCGCTCGCCGGCGAACACATTCAACGTCGCCTGAACGCCGACGAATTGGGAGTACGGCGTCACCATGATCGGATAGCCGAAGTCCCGACGGACGCGGACGATTTCCTGGAGCACTTCGGGCAGCCGGTCCAGCATCTTCATCTGCGCGAGCTGATGGCGCAGATTGGAGATCATGCCGCCGGGCACCTGATGCATGAAGTGCGCCTCTTTGTACTCGAGCGGCGTTCCCACCGGCAACCCCTCGCGCCTGGCGACCTGGGTGAAGTGATCCGAAACCGGCCGCAGGGCATCCAGGTCGATGGTCGGGGCAAATCCCAACGCGGCCGCGTTCTCAGCCACATTGAACACCGACGGATTCGATGATCCGTTGGCCAGCGGCGGGATGGCGGGGTTGATGATGTCGATCCCCGCCTTGACCGCCTCCAGCGCGCAGAGCGGGCCCAGACCGGTGTTGCAGTGCGTGTGGAACTCGACGGGAACTTCCTTGGCCTCGCGCACCACGACTTGCGCCAGCACGCGCGTGCGCTCCGGCTTCAGCAGTCCCCCGGGGTCCTTGAGGCAAATGCGATCGACGCCAAGCTTGACCGCTTCCCGGGTGAGCTTCTTGTAGTAGTCGTCGGTGTGCACGGGCGAGATGGAGTAGACCAGGTTGAGGATGGTCTTCAAGCCGGCGCGACGGGAATCGCGCACGCGTCGCTCCCAGACCGATACGGTATTGGAGCTGTCCGATATTCGGACTTCGCGTACACCGTTCGCCACCAAGCGTTCCAGATAGAGATTGGAGACTGACGCGGGGGTGTGCTCGAAAGTGGCCGTGGCCCGCCCTATGATCGCCCGCAGGGGCGTTCGCGGCGCGAGCTTGGCGACGAGCCGCAACCGCTCCCATGGGTCGTTTCGGTGCTCGCGCACCATTTTCTTGAAGAAACTGGCGGTGGTGATTTCGATCGACTGGAACCCCGCCCGGTCGATCCGGGCGGCGACAGGAAGGATCATATCGGTACGCATGCCCATCGCCCACAGACTCGCATTTCCGTCGCGCAGCGTGGTATCGACAAAATGTACCGGCTTCATCCTTCTTCCCGCATCCTTGCTAAACGGGGTCCACTATGATCCTTCGCCTGCGTACGCCACGGACTCCTGCGCCAGCCGGCCGATGTAGCCCGCCGCAGGCCGCTGCTGCTCCTCGTAGATGTGGCCGACCAGCCCGGGCGCGCGGGAAATCAGCGCAAAACCGCGCATGATCTTCCAGGGGACGCCGAGTTCTCCGAGCAACGCTGCCATCCCTGCGGTCGCGTTGATCGTGATGTGCTTGCCGATCACCGCATCGACGGCACTGGACAGCGTGCGCAATGCGGCAATGTGCTTGCCCGGCACGCCGGCGGCCTCCGCGACCGCGAGCAGCTTCGGCGTCCGGGGGTCTTCGGGGCGAAAGTCGTTATGGCCGAATCCGGGCAATGGCCGTTTGGTCGTGCGGTACGCCGTGACGATTTCGCGCGCCTTCGCATCGGGGTCAGTCGCCGCGATCAGCTCGTCGAGGTGGCGTCCGACCTGCTCCATCACGCCGCCGAACTGGCTGCCCACGCCGAGCATGCCGGCGGCGACCGCGCCCTGGATGGAATCGGGCGAGTTTCTGTAAACCAGCCGCGCGCCAAGGGCGCCCAGCATGCCGTGATCGACGAGGGTCACGAGCACCGCATCGAGGATCTTCGTCTGCGCCGGTGTAGGCATGCGCCCCAGGATGTAGAAGTAGATCATATCGGTGAATGACACCTCGCCGATCAGATCGTCGACGAGATTCTTGCCGCGGATCGTGGATCCTTTTTCGTCGAACGTCGAGATCAACGTCGTGGGCTTCTCGGTCTGCATCGCTGGCTCCTTCGCAATCGGTTGCTGTAATGAGGACGCGATCAAATGACGCCGTCGCGTGTCATGGCCTCTATGGTTTCCTTGCTGTAACCCAGCTCGCTCAGTATCGATTCGCTGTGCTCGCCGAGCATGGGCGGGGGCACGGCGCCGGCATCGCGATCGCCGTCGTAGAGTACGGGCCGGCGCACGTTCATGACTTCTCCCTGGGTCGGATGGAACAGCTTCTGGAATACCGCGTTGTGCTGCACCTGCGGATCGGCGCACACCTCGTCGAGGGTCGCGACCGGCGCATGCGGCACGTCGTGCTCGGTGAGCCGCGCAAGCCAGTGCGCGCGCGGCTGCTGCCGGAAGACGCTCTGCAACTCCGCTGTCAGGGCCTCGTAGTTCGCGGTACGCGATCTTGGCGAGGTGAACCGCTCGTCGGAGGCGAGTTCCGGCCGCCCGATGGCAGCGGTCAGCGACTGGAAGAACTTGTCGACGGCCGCAAGGTGCAGCGCGATGAGCTTACCGTCCGCGCATGTGAGCGCGTAGGACTGGGAAACGCTGGGTCGCGAAAGCGGCCCGGGGATCTTTCCGGTCGCAAAATAACCCGCGAACGACGTGGTCCCGAACGCGATGAGGCTGTCGAGCATCGCCACTTCCACGTGACGCCCCTTGCCGGTGCGCCCCCGCTCCAGCAACGCGCCGAGGACGCCGTAGGCCGCATACATGCCGCTCACGGCGTCGGCCAGCGCCGGTCCGACCACGCGCGGATTGCCCGGATCGACGCACTGGCTGAGATAGCCGCTCAGCGCCTGGGCCACCGTGTCATAGCAGGGACGGTCCACGTAGGGCCCCGCACTTCCAAAACCGGCAATCGAGCAGTAGACGAGCCGCGGATTGAGTTCGTGCAGGCGGTCCCAGCCGTAGCCCAGGCCGTCGAGCACGCCCGGGCGGTAGTTTTCGACCAGTACGTCGGTCTGCGGCACGAGGCGCTCCAGCACCTCGCGCGCCTGAGGCGCCTTCAGGTCGAGGGTGAGGCTGCGCTTGCGGGCGTTGTACGAGCGAAACTGCGGGCTGTAGAGTTTGCCCTCGTAGCCGCGGAACGGATCGCCCTTGCCCGGCTGTTCGATCTTGACCACGTCCGCACCCAGATCCGCGAGCAGCATGCCTGCGCAGGGTCCGCTGATGAAGGTGCCGAACTCCAGGACGCGGGTGCCTTCAAGGACGCGCGCCATACTGGCCTCCCGCCGCCGGTTGAGCGTGTACCGAACCCGAGTCCTGTGCCGCAGGATCAGTCGCCGGTCCGGCGACCGAAGGCGCCGGTGAAGCTCCGGCGATGGTCTTCATGTAACTCACCATTGATCACTCCTCAATATTTTCTTGTCCCCGGCGCCGAACTCGTCTTCTCCCGCCAAGCACGCGTCGTGATTGCGACCGATGAAATCAAGCGAACCCAGTCTACCTTAGAGCCGTTTCCAGGACAAAGCCCCGTCATGCCGGGACTTCGTTTGCAATGCGTCTCGTCATTCTTCTGCGGGAGCCTCCGGCGTAATCCAGAAACCGGTCCGCGATGAGTGGATAGACTTCCCCGACGTAGTTGTCACAGGTGTGGATGCCATGCTCGAAGGTACGCAGGTCGACTGAACTCCTTACCTCCGAGCAGATCCGTTCCACATGACTGAAGGGAACGACGCTGTCTTTCATGCCGTGGATTATGAGAACCGGGCACGAGATTCTGTTCAGAAGTCCTTCGAGCGTGAACTGGCGGAGGATTTCCCTGCCCTGCTCCGGTTCCCGAGCTCCGCATAAGAGGGAGAAATTGATTCGCCGGGCAGGGGGCGACGCATCGAAGATCGAGAGAAGTTCGAACGGAGCCCCCAGCGCTGCGCACGCCGCCAGGCGCCGATCGGCCGCCGCCGTCCGCAAAGTAAGATAGCCCCCAACGCTGTGGCCTAGCATGAAGATCTGCTGCGGGTGTATGCGTGGCGTCTTGAGAAGAAAATCGACTGCTGCGGAAAAGAATCGCTCCACATCGACTGGCATGGCTGTCTTGCGAAACAGCCGGGCCGCCCCCTGACCGGGAGCATCCACATTGAGGACCGCGAATCCGCGCTCCAGAAAAATCAGCGTGATGGGCAGATATTCTTCACGCCAGCCGTCGGCCCCCCCTGCCAGAATCACTGCGGGCAACCTGCCTCGCCCCGCGGGAACAGAAAGATAAGCGTGCAGGGGGCCATAGGAGGAGCGGATCGAGACTCTCTCCAACGGAGGGCTCATGAGCTTGCCGGCCGTCTCGAACAGACTGACCACCTTGGGGTAGCAGGCCATCTTCGCCGCGTCGTCGTGGAGAATGTGCTGCGCAACCCGGTAGCAACTGGAGGCCAGAAAGAATGCGTTCATGGCGGTGGTTCGGTGCCCGCGACGGCGGGCTTTGACTGCAATCGCCTCCCAGTACCCCCCTTCTCCTGCCCACTCGGGCGCCCATTTGTCGAACGCGGTGATCCGGCCGACGACCCTCTGGGCCACGTCATAATCGACCCCATGGGCGACAATGCGCGAGAACTGGCGCTGCACGTAGATCCGCAACGCCTCCTCTTCGCTGAATGCGGACAAACCGAAAAGCGCGCGAAAGTCCGAGTGTTCCATCCTGTCTCCTCCCATTTTTCCCAGACCAAAGCTACGGCAATATCGGGCACCGGCAGACTGCCTTGACAGGGTAATGCATCGAGCATAGTTTGGCATGCTGTCCGGCCAAGCTATCTGGAGGCAATATGCATGAACCCATTTGGAACCAATATCTGACACAGCAAGACAAACAGGTTTTTTCGGCCTCCGGATTCGGCGCGCTGCAGGGTTTTGGCAAACGGCCTGCGGGCGGAATCGTCTTTCCCGACCGTGAACGATGGAGGGGACTGTGGCCGAAGCTACGTTGAAGGTCATCGTCTTTCCGGGCGGGTTCAATCTGCCGCTCTGGACCGGGCTGAAGCAGGGGTTTTTCGCCCGTCGCGGGCTTTCGCTGGAGCTGCATTTCACCACCAACTCGATGCAGCAGCTTGCCGGTCTCATCCGCGGCGATTGGGAAATCGGGTTCACCGCCGTCGACAACGTGATCGCCTACCAGGAAGGCCAGGGCGAAGCGGCGATCGACCGCGAACCCGATCTGTTCGCCTTCATGGGCGGAGACAACGGCTTTCTGCGCCTGGTGGTTCAGCCGGAAATCCGCGGCTACGCCGATCTGCGCGGCAGGACGCTCTCGGTGGACGCGCTGACCACCGGCTTCGCCTTCGTCCTGCGCAAGATGCTGGCGCTCAACGGTGTCGCCGAGCAGGACGTGAGTTTCGAACGCGGCGGCGGCGTGATGCAGCGCTGGGAGGCGCTCAAGGCGGGAAAGCACGCGGGCACGCTGCTGCTCACGCCCTTCGAGCTGATCGCGCAGAAAATCGGATTGCGCCTGCTGCAGAGCGCGTCCGACGTGTTTCCTCGATACCAGGGCGTGGTCGGTGCCGCGCGCCGCGGCTGGGCCGAGCGGAACTCAGAAACGCTGGTCGCCTTTATCCGGGCCTATCTCGATGCGCTCGATTGGCTGTTCCAGCCGGCGAACCGCGCGGCGGCGGCCGCCCTGCTGGTGGAGAAGGTGCCGAACATGAGCCCGGATCTGGCGTCCACCACCTGCGACATCTTCCTCGCGGGCGAGGGGGGGTTCGATCCCCTGGCGCGGCTGGATGTCGAGGGCGTCAAGACGGTGCTGGCGCTGCGCAGCGAATACGGCCAGCCGCAGAAATCGCTCGCCGACCCGCGCAGGTACGACGATCTCGGCTGCTACGAGCGCGCCTTGAAGACGCGCTGAGGAGCGAGGCGCCATGCATCGGCGCGCTACGCGCCGATGTGGAACGGACCGCGGGGGGCCGTGTGCAGACTCTCCGCGCCGGTATCGGTCACCAGAACGAGTTCCCCGGTTTGCACGCCGGCGGTCTGATCCGTGGTGATGACGTTCGGCTGAATCACCATCATCATGCCCGCCTCGAGTGTCCTGTCCGGTAACGGTTCATGCCCTCTGGTCGGCGAGCCGACTATCGGCAGCAGATAGCCGCCGCCGAATCCGTGCACGAGATCGTCGTAGAAGGTGAATCCGGCATCCTCGATGATTTTCGCTCCGACCGCGAGCTCGCGCACGTGGCGGCCCGCTCGCAGCATCTGGAAGATCGCGTCAAAGGCCGAGTCCGCCGTGTCGTGCAGCTTCTGATACAGCGGCGTGAACGGCTCGCCGATCGTGAATGTGCGCAGCACCTGGCCCCCGTGGTTCCAGAAGTTGGCGGTGATCTCGCACGAGATCACGTCGCCGTTGGCGAGCTTGCGCCGCGTCAGGTGCTGTCGCGGCACGAAAGCCTGCGGCGCATGCATCGAGGTCGCGCCGAAGAAATGAATGACGTTGCTGCCGCGCCAAGGCAGATACGCGCCTTCGGTGATCGCGCCCAGATCGCCCTCGTCCAGCCCCGGCCGCAGTTCGCGCCGCAAGGCCTCGATCGACAGGTCGCTGAGCCGGGCGGCGATGCGATACCAGTCGACTTCCTCGGCCGACTTGACCAGGCGCAGGCCGAAATACGCCGGGTTGAGATCGACGACGTCCTCGTAGACGGCGGCCAGCGCCTTGAAATAGCCCATCGGCAGCATGCCCACGGCGCCGACGCGCCGGACGCCGGCGCCGCGCTGCTTGAGTTCGCCGATGACGCTCTGGATGGTCGAGGCGCCGCCCCAGCGCATATCGGCGTCGGTCATCACCGCCCTGGCCTGCGGCAGGTGGTTGTAGAACTGGACGAAGATCGTGTCCTGCCGTTCCGGGGTGAAGATCAGCACCGCCTCGTAGGTGGTGGACCAGTCCGACAGCCAGTGCACCGGGCCGCCTGCGAAGAACGACGCGTAGGCGACCAGGTGGTCGACGCCGGCCTTGTCCATCGCCTGGGCCACGAGCGCGCGCCGGCGCGCGATTTCGCCGGCGCTGAACTTCGGGTAGTCCTGGTCAACGATGCCGGCGAGGCGCGGCGCTAGCTTCAGGTCCGGCTTTGGGCCGTAGCTGGGCATGGATATTCCCCCTTGGTCGTGGCTGTGCGGCAAATCGCTACCGGTACGGCACGGCAACCGCCTGCCCCAGCGCGTTGATGAAGACGCGCTCATTCGGCGCGGGCTTGCCATCGATGCGATCCAGGCACCAATCGGCGTGCATGGTAAACCAGTTCTCGCCCAGGTAGGACGAAAGGTTGTTGCCGCCGATCGCGTGGCGTTCGCCCTCGTACACCACGAACATCTTGGGCGCCTTGACCTTCTTCAGCAACTCGTCGGTCGCCTCCAGCGGCGACAACTCGTCGTCCTCGCCGGCCTGGATCAGCACCGGGCATTGGATCTTCGCTGCCTGGCGCTGCAGCGTGAACTTCTTCCGGAACCGGTCGAACAGCTTCTCGTCGGTGTAGCCCGCCATGTACATGAAACGCATCTTGAACGTCGGCGAGGACATTTCCATCAGCGCATGCATGCCGGGCTCGTGGCACACGAAGCTCACCGCGGCGCCGCGGATCCTGTTGCCCAGCGCGGCGGCCGCCTGCAGCCCGAAATAGGTCCCGAAGCTCACGCCGCGAACCACGATCCGGTCCTTGTCGATATGCGGGTGCCTGGAGAGCCAGCCGTAGACCGAGAGGGCTGCGTCCATATGATTGTTCTCGGTGACGAAGATCTCGCGGATCGTGCACTCGCCCTGGCCCGGACCGTCGTAGATGAAATTGGCCATGCCGCGCTCGAGAAACTTGTCCCCGTACATCGAGCACATGATTTCCTTGGACGCGTCCATGCCGTCGATGCTGATGGCGCAGGGGAACTTCTCCCCCGGCCTGGGCTCGCGCGGCAGGTGAAGATAGCCGGGCAGCGACCGGCCCCTGGTCCCGAAGGGGATCTCCACGCGCTCGATCGGCCGGTTCATGAGCGCGGCGAAGCGGTCGTAACAGGCGACCATGCGCGCGTTGTAGCGGATCGACTTTTCGTTGTTCTCGAATATGGGCCAGCGCGCCGCCGAGTACAGCAATGCGGCGATGAAATAGCTCTCGCGCGCGGCGACGCGGCGGCCCTGCTTTTCGAACTGCCCGGCGTGGATCTCCCGCCGGCGCGCGGCCGCGGCGAACTCGCCGTGCACGTCGGCGAATTTCCTCACCTTCGCGCCGACCGCGCGGAAATCGGCGATCGCGTCGATACCGGCCGGATACATCGTATAGGCGAGGCGCGGCTGGTCCCATTCCACCCCGATCGTCTGGATCACCGCATCCAGAACCCAGCGCTGTTCGTTCCAGCGCTTCACATTCGGCCCACTCCCTGCGTGCGTCATGTCTTCCCCTCCTTCGCACCCGCGTCAGTATTGACCCTGCGGCGGCGTCACCACCAGTTCCAGTTCTGGTTGCCTACCAAGACCAGCGACAGCCAGGGAAACAGCACCACGACCACGAGGAACAGCATCATCGTGACGGTCATCGGCATGGTGCCCTTGAAAATCTGCCAGGCCGTGATGCTCTGATCGGCGAGATTGGCCTTGACCACGAACACCGAGAGCCCGAGCGGCGGCGTCAGAAGCCCGATCTCGATCGCGACGATGGTGATCAGGCCGAACCAGACCATGTTGACGCCGAAGCCGTCGATCGCCGGCAGCACGAACGGCAGAACGATCAGCATGACCGACAGGGCGTCGAGGAAGCACCCCATCAGTACCACCACGACCAGGTATCCGGCGAGTACCGTGCCGAACGGCAGTCCGGCAGTTTGCAGCCAGTGACCGACGGCGTAGGGCAGGCCGGACATGGTCAGCATCTGCGCGTAAAGCTGCGCCGCCATCAGCAGGAAGCAGATCGAGCAGGTCACGCGGCCGGTCTCGAGCACCACCTGCCAGAACAACCTCAGCGAAAGCTCGCGCTTGGCCAGCGCGATGAGGAAGGCGACCAGCGCGCCGGCGCCGCCCGCCTCGGTGGGCGTGAACAATCCGCCGTAAATTCCGCCCAGCACGGAGGCAATCAGGAAACACACCGGGAGAAACTTCAAAACGAACACGTAGAGCGGCGCTTCGTCGAGCCGATCCGCGTACGCGCGCCGGGTCTCCGAGGGCTGGGCGTACATGAATTCCGGGCCGATATGGACGAGCAGCCGGATGCAGATGCTGAAGGCAACCGCGAGCAGGAGGCCGGGAACGATGCCGGCAATGAACAGGTCGCCGATCGAGGTGTTGGCGATCACTCCGAACATGATCATCAACAGGCTGGGCGGGATGAGCATGCCGAGCACGGAACTGCCCGCCACCACGCCGACCGCGAACTGTGTCGTGTACCCGTGCCGGACCATTTCGGGCACGGCGACCTTGGTGAAGACCGAAGCCGAGGCGATCGATGTTCCGGTGCAGGCCGCAAAGGCCGCGTTTGCGGCCACGGTGGAGATTGCCAGTCCCCCGCGCAAGCGCCGCATGAGGCGCGCGGCAACGTCGAACGTATCGCGCCCCATGCTGGTCGCGGAGACCAGCAGTCCCATGATGACGAACAGCGGGATCACGCCGAACATCTCGTTCGCAATTGAGGTCGCAGCGGAACTGGCGAGCAGCTTTCCCGCGATGGGCAGCCCCTTGATCGTCCAGACTCCCAGGAACGAGAGCAGCATCAGCGCGACGCCGATCTGCATACCGCTCTGGATGAACAGCAAGCTGGCCGCCAGGCACAGCGCGCCGACGGCAATGTCGCTCACCTACCGTTCCCTGCCGGCAAGCTGCCTGAATTCCCCCTGCGCGAGCAGAAGATACTGGATTGCCACCGCAGCACCCCCGACCAGCACAACGAGCATGAACGGCCACACGGGAATTTCCACCACGCCCTGCGTGCCCTTGTAGAAGTTGCCGGCGTAGTTCTCGCGGAAAATCGGCACCACGTACCAGACGATCAGCGACATCAGCAGCGCCCCGATGAGATGAAACAGCCCGTAGAAGAAGCGCGCGACCCTCGGCCAGCGTATGGCGACCCAGGCCATGATGAGATCGTTCTTCACGTGGCGGCCTTCGCGCAGCGTATTGGACATCTGCAGGAACACCACCGCGACGATCGACAGACCGAGGAATTCGGTGACGCCGGCGATCGGCCGGCTGAACAGTTCGCGCCCGATGATGTCGGCGTTGACCGCCAGCGCCATGACGATGATCAGGAGCGTGCCGGCCACGTTGAGCACCGCGGTCAACGCGCCGAACCAGGAGCGAGCGGAGGCGCCGGCCG
>Ga0155954_1027_pt1 | contig 23804 bp, 18 predicted proteins | sample RifCSPlowO2_02_FD_107608 | JGI IMG/M metagenome (GOLD analysis project Ga0155954, IMG submission 107608) | Betaproteobacteria bacterium RIFCSPLOWO2_02_FULL_65_20
CAGCACGGCAACGGCGAGGCTGGACAGGTCGGCCAGCATTTCCAGCATCCGGCGGACCTTGACCGGAAGGGACCTCGCCAGCAGGTCCATGCGTACATGCGCGCCATCCCACGTCACCGCGGGCAGGACGATGAAAACTGCGACGATCTGCAGGAACAGCATCGCCTCCTCGCCCCAGCTGAGGGGGGAATCGAGGAGGTAGCGTCCGAATACGTTCACGCCGTTGATGGCGACGATGGCGAGCAGCATCACGGCCGAGACCGCCCGCAGCGCTCCGGCAAGCGCGTCGATGACCCGGCGCGCCGTGCCCGAGTTCATGACAGAGTCAGGATCCTTGCGTCAGCCGCGCGTTGCAGACTTACTCGGTCCGCTTGGCCGCTTTCAGCAGGAGTTCGTACATCGCCTTTTCCTGCGGCTTCTTGGCGGTTACCTCGGCGCCGATCGGCAGCATCAGTTTCATGAGCTGTGCGTGGTCCGCTTGCGTAGGCACGATGATCTCCCCGCCGGCCTTGAGCCAGCGGTCGCGCTGTATGCCAAGGAATTCGATCGTCCACTGTGCGTTATCCTTGGTTGCTTTCTCCGCGGCGTCGGTTACCACTTTCTGCAGATCGGGCGGCAGCTTGTCGAACCAGATCTTGCTGACCACAGTGATCGAGGTCACCATCCCATGGTTCGACTCGTATATGTATTTCGCGGCATCCCAGTAGCGGAACGCCGTGAATACCGGCAGCGCACTCATGGAGCCGTCGAGCGCCCCCTGCTGCACCGCCGGCAGGACCTCGCCAAGCGACATCGGCACCGGCGTGCCTTTCAGCCGGCGCATCTGGTTCATCTGCATCGCACCCGCAAGCACCCGTATTTTCAGGCCTTCGAAGTCGGCGAGCTTCCGTATGGGTGTGCGGGCGACGACCATGAGCGGTCCGTAAAGGAACACGCTGACGCCCTTGAGGCCCTTGTCGGCGCCGAGGGCGAGGAAAGCAGCCTTGAATTCGGGATCCTGCATCGTGCGGCTGGCATGCGCGCTGTCCTTGAACAGGCCGGGGGCACTCAGCAACTCGTAGCGCGAATCGACGCCGGCAAGGAATTCGGGCGGTCCGATCCAGGCCTGGATTGAGCCGAACTGCGTGCCTTCGATCTGGCGCGGGATTGCGCCGAGCTGGCTTGCCGGGTAGATCTCGGGCTTGATTCGTCCTTTCGAGTTCTTTTCGACGTCGGCAGCAAACCGCTTCATCCACTCATGCTGGACATCGTTGATCGTGGCCGTGCTCAACTTCATCACGTTGGACTGCGCCGCGGCGGACGCGGCCAGGGCGCCCGCGAAGGCTGCAAGCACGACACATTTCAGGATGCTGATCATGGATCTCATGAAATCTCCCGCGGAAAATTGGAACGTTGAAAAGACGGCGGAGTGACTGAATCACCGTTCTCTGACGGCTACGGCTGCTGCGCTGATATTTCACAATTACTTTACATGGAGCGCCGTATTTGTCAAGAGGGATTTGCGCCAGTGCGCGATTGCAGACCACGCCCTCTTGCGATGAATGCTGGAACAAGGGCCGTGATTTCAGAACGGCCGGCGCAGTCTACCCGGTCAACCCCTGGGTCCTGAGTTCTGAGCGCCGGATCTTTCCCGTCGGCGTCTTCGGCAGCGAAGAAGCGAACCCGATAACGCGCGGATACATGTGCGGCGCGCCGTGCTGCTTGAAGAAGGTCTGGATCTCGTTCGCAAGTTCGCCCGACGCCGCGAAACCCTCCCGCAGCACGATCCAAGCCTTGACGACCTGCGAGCGCTCGCCGTCTGGGTCCGGCGCGGGGATGCACGCGCACTCGAGTACCGCCGGGTGGCGCGCGAGGACGGCTTCGACCTCGGTCGGCGCGACGTTGTAGCCGGCGGTGACGATCATGTCGTCCTGCCGCCCGATATAGTAGAGATAGCCCTCTTCGTCCATCCGGACCGAATCCTGCAGCATCGACCAGCCGCCGCGCACCGATTTCGCCTGCACATCCGGCTTGCGCCAGTACTTGGTGCCGGTGGGTCCGCGAAACGTGAGCAGCCCGGGCCGGCCGCGAGGCATCTCCGCGAACGTATCGGGATCGCGCACCACGATCTCGAATCCGGGTATCGGCCGGCCGCACGAGCCCTCGCGAACCGGATCGCCGTGCCGGGATGAACTGATGATATGCAGCGATTCGGTCGAGCCCATCGAATCGCGTATCGGGGATCCCAGCCGCTCAAGAACGCGAGCGGCGACGGCGGGCGAGAGCGCCTCGCCGGCGCTGCGCAGATCGCGCAGCGAGGACACGTCGGCGCGAACGCTTTCCGCCGCAAGCGCCAGCATGTTGTAGTAGGTCGGCACCGCGCCGAGTATGGTGACGCGATGGCGCTCGATCGCGCGCAGCATGGCCTCGGGCTTCTTCTCCTCCATCAGCACTGCCGGCACGCCGAAGCGCAGCGGATACGACAGAAAGAAACCGACGCCCATCGAGAACGCGAGCGGCGGCTGCCCGGCGATGACGTCCTGCGCCCGCAGCGGCAGCTGATAGTTGCAGAACCCGTCGGCGATGGCGAGCAGATCGCTGTGGCTCTCGCAGCAGCCCTTCGGTTCGCCCGTGCTGCCGGAGGTGTAGAGCAGCAGCGCCACGTCGTCCCGGCGCGTCGGGGCCGGCGTAAGGCTGCTGCCGGCGGCTGCAAGGAGCGCGTCGTAGTCGTGGTAGCCCGCGCGGCCGGTTTCGCCGATCGCGATGCAGTGCCGGACGAACCCGAACGATGGGCGGGCCTTCTCCACCTCGTCCAGGAAGCGCGCGTCGGCGATGAGCGCAATCGCCTCGGCATCGGCCTCGCGATAGGCGATGTCCGCGGCCCGCAGCAGCGTGAACGTCGGGACGGCGACCGCGCCGATCTTCAGCAGCGCGAGTATGCACACGGCGTGCTCGGGACGGTCGGGAATTCTCAGTAGCACTCTGTCACCCGGCCGGATTCCGAGGCCGGCCAGCGCGTTGCCCAATCGGTTCACGTCGCCGGCGAGATCCCGGTAACTAATCCGGCGCTCGCCGAACAGGTAGACCGTCCGGTCTCCCCAGCCTCGGGCGATCGGCCTGTCGAGGAATTCGACCGCCGCGTTGAGCCGCAGCGGGTAATTCAATTCGGGCAGCGAGAACAGGAGGTCGGGGCTGCACTGCGGCGGCGGCAGGAACGATTCCGGAATCGACTGCACGCTGTCCCGAGACCTGCCGGGTTCAACACCCACTGCTTCGTTCTCCTTGGGGCGCTCTCGCACCCGGCCCTATGGCAGCGATTGCGGGGGCATCGCGGTGCCGGTCATGCATCGGGGTGGATCTGGCCGCTCTCGAACTTCTTCGCGGATGTCGACCGGGTGTACATCAGCCAGCCCTTGCCTTCGTGCAGGTGAAACCTCTTGCTCCAGAAGAGGTTGTCTACCCAGAGCAGCAGCTTGCGCGCGAGCCGGCCCTTGGGCACCGCCCAGACGGCGGCCCGCAGCCACCATCGGTCGGGCTTGTTCCAGGGACAAACGGTAATGCAGCGGGCGCAATCGTTCCACTTGTCGCGGTCGGCGTTCCAGTAGGTGATGCACTTGTCGTTGTCCGTGACCCAGTGGGAATAGCCGCGCTCGACCTGCTTGGGGCCCTTGGGGAGGCACTGCGACGGGCAAAGCCTCGCGCATTTATCGCATTCGTTGCACAGCGACTGGACGCCGATGTCGATCGGGCTGTCGATGGCCAGCGGCAGGTCCGTGGTCACGGTCGCGAGGCGCAGCCGCGGCCCGAGTTCCTTGGTGATCAGGCAGTTGTTTCTGGCCAGCTCGCCCAGGCCGGCCTGCACGGCGATCGGCACGTGCAGCACCCGCTCCGAAACGTGAAAGTGCGCCATCGCCGGATAGCCGAGCTCGCGGATGTAGCACGCCAGCGAAGTCGCGGTCTTCGCGGATTCGAGATAACCGAAGCCCACCTCTGCGCCGTCGATGAAGCTCGGCGAGTAACGCAGCCGCTCGTAATCCATCTCGTGGGCAATCGAGATCGCGTACTTGTGATCGAGCGCTATCGGCTCGCCCCAGCGGCCCTTGCGCGCGTCGATCCTCAGCCCGCGATTCGAGTACACATGATGCGGCTGCAGTTCGCATATTCCGACCAGGCGCGCGCCGAAGAACTTCGCCACTTCCTTGATGTGCGCCGACATCCTGGCCGTATCCTTGACCGGCACCTGTTTTGGGTTCAGCGGCCCCTCGGCCACCGAAAGCAGCGCGCGCAGCGGGGAATTGAACGGCCTATTCTCGGGATAGAAAACGCGGCGGAACGGATCGACCGATTCCGACGTCCAGCGCTGCTGAACCTTCTCGCCCAGCGCGCCCACCGCCGCCTTCGTGTGCTGCTGCTCCCGCTGGTCGAAGCGCGGGATCGCGCTGACGATCCGGCTTGTGACCTGCCGTACCTGTGCCATACAGTGTCCTCAATCTTGCCGGCGTGTACTCAGACGCCGAGGTACTTGTGCTTCACTTCGTCGTTCCCCGAAAGCGCCGCGGAATCGCCGCTCCAGACCACGCGACCCTTCTCCAGCACGTAATGCCCATCCGCGATGACCGAAAGCGCCTTGAGGTTCTTGTCGATCATGAGGATCGACAGGCCTTCGGTCTTGAGCCGGACGATCGAGCGATAGATGTCGGCCTGTATGAGCGGCGCGAGCCCCTCGGTCGCCTCGTCCAGAATGAGCAGCCGTGGGTTGGTCATCAGCGCCCGTCCGATGGCGAGCATCTGCTGCTCGCCGCCGGAGAGCTGGTTGCCGAAGCTGCGGTGGCGCTCGCGCAGGCCCGGAAACAAGTCGAAAACCCGCTCGAGCGTCCATGGATCCGAGGATCCGCCGCGGTTCGCGGCCGTGGCGACCAGATTTTCGCGCACCGTCAGATTGGGGAAGATCTGCCGGCCCTCCGGCACCAGGCCGATCCCGGCCTGCGCCACGCGGTAGGAGGGCAGTCCCCGAATCGGCTTGCCGTCGAACTCGATCGTGCCGCGCCTCGCGGGCACCACGCCCATGATCGACAGCACCGTGGTGGTCTTGCCCATGCCGTTGCGCCCGAGCAGGGTGACCACCTGACCCGCTTCGATCGAGAACGACACGCCGAAGAGGACCTGCGACAGGCCGTAGGCGGTTTCGAGGCCTTCGACTCTCAGCATGGCATCCTCGGGCGTTCTTCCAGCGCGCGAGGCGACGGGTCTGGTTTCCATGGCCGCATCAGCTGTCTTCCCCGAGATAGGCTTGGCGCACCTCGGTGTTCGCCCGGATGTCGAGAGGCGCGCCGGTGGCGATGATGCGGCCGTACACCAGCACGGAAATGCGGTCGGCGAGCGAGAACACGGCGTCCATGTCGTGCTCGACCAGGATCATGGTCTGGCGCCCTTTCAGCGAGTCGAGCAACGTCACCATGCGCTGCGATTCCTCGGTGCCCATTCCGGCGACCGGCTCGTCGAGCAGAAGCAGGCGTGGCTTGGTGGCGAGGGCCATCGCCACCTCGAGCTGGCGCTGCTCGCCGTGCGAGAGGTTGGCGGCGAGCGCGTTCGCGCGCTCGCCCAGGCCGACTCCGTCGAGATACTGGCGCGCGGGGTCGCGCAACGCCGGTTCGCTCCGCGCCGGCTTCCAGAACCGGAAGCTGTGGCCGGCATGCGCCTGAATCGCGAGCGCGACGTTGTCGAGCGCGGTGAACTCGCGGTAGATGCTGGTGATCTGGAAGGAACGCGCAAACCCCTTTTTCGCCCGCGCCGGGGCGCGCAGCGGCGTGACATCCTGGCCGGCGAAGCGGATCGAGCCTTGGTCGGGCCGCAGGTCGCCCGAAAGCTGGCTGATGAAGGTGGTCTTGCCCGCGCCGTTGGGGCCGATCACGGCGTGCGTCTCGCCCTCGCGCACGTCGAAATCGATGCCGTCGCAGGCGCGCAGGGCGCCGAAGCTTTTCGAGAGCCCGCGAACTTCCAACAGCATGTCATTCATCACCCGCTCCCGGAATGATGCCGGCGAGCCCGGTGCGGAAGAAGATCACCGACAGGACGAGCAAAGGACCGAGGATGACCTGCCAGTGCTCGGTCCATCCGGCGAGCAGCGTTTCAAAGACGAGCAGCACCAGTGCGCCCAGCAGCGGGCCCGCGCTGGACGCAACACCACCGAGAATCACCATGAACATGATCTCGCCGGAGCGCGTCCAGTGCATGAAGTCCGGCGTGATGTAGGCCGTGTGGTTGGCGAGCAGCGCGCCGGCGAGTCCGCACAGCGCACCGGCGATGGTGAACGCGCAGAGGCGGTACGAGTACGGTGAGAAACCGATCGCGCGCGAGCGCGCCTCGTTCGATTTGGCGGCGCGCAGCACCATGCCGAAGCGCGACCGCGCGATCCGGTGCACCAGATAGATGGTTCCGAACATCAACACCAGCACCAGGTAATAGGACGCCACCGGGTCCGCGAGGTCGATGAGTCCGGAGAACTGGCTGCGCGTCTTGATGCGCATGCCGTCGTCGCCGCCGAACTCCTCGATCGATATGCCAAGGTAGTACAACATCTGCGTGAAAGCGAGCGTGATCATGATGAAGTACATGCCGCTCGCGCGTATCGATACCGCGCCGATTGCCAGCGCCACCAGCGCGGAGGCGCCGATCGCGACCGGCCACTGCAGCCAGCCGCTGTTCATGCCGTAGAAGGAGAGGATGCCGACCGCGTAGCCCCCGATGCCGAGATACGCAGCGTGGCCGAACGACACCAGTCCGCCGTAACCGAGAATCAGGTTCAGGCTCGCCGCCGCGATGGCGAAGATCATGACGCGGCGCACGAGCTCGACGTAGAAGGGTTCGTGCAGCACGCCGACGACCGGCGGCAGCAGCGCGAGGGCGGCGACGAGCACCGCCCAGAAAATGAGCTGCGCGTGCGCGCGCATCAGCGGCCCCGTGAGGGAAACAGGCCTTCGGGGCGCACAGCCAGCACCAGCGCCATCAGGAGGTAGATCAGCATCGAGGCGAGCGCCGGCCCCGCGGAATCGGCTGCGGTGGGCGAGATCATGGTGGCGAGCAGCGGTCTGAGGAACGCCCGGCCCAGGGTGTCGACGATGCCCACCAGCAGGGCGCCGACGAAGGCGCCGCGGATCGACCCCAGGCCGCCGATGACGATGACCACGAACACCTGGATCAGGATCATCTCGCCCATCCCGGGCAGCACCGCGTAGATGGGTCCGGCCATCAGGCCGGCGAGACCGGCGAGCGCGCAGCCGAAGCCGAAGACGACGGTATAGAGCAGCCGGACGTTGACGCCGAGCGCCGCGATCATGGTGCGGTTGGAGGCGCCGGCGCGGATGAGCATCCCGAGGCGCGTGCGCGTGACGACGTACCAGAGGCCCGCGCCCACCGCGAGACCCACGAGGATCACAACGGCACGGTAGAACGGATAGCGCGAGCCCGCGAAGATCTCGACGTGGCCCCGCAGCCATTCCGGACGCGGGAAGTCGAGCAGGGTGCGGCCCCAGATGATCGCCACCAGTTCGTTGAAGAAAAGGATCAAGCCGAACGTGGCGAGCACGTGGTCAAGGTGGTCGCGCGCGTAAAGCGTGCGCAGCGCGACCACCTCCACCAGCATCCCGACGAGCAGTGTGCCCGCGAGCCCCAGGACCACGCCGGCGATGTAGTTTCCGCTCCATTGCACCGCCGCGAGCGTCAGGTACGCGCCGATCATGTAGAACGAACCGTGCGCGAGGTTCACAAAGTTCATGATGCCGAACACCAGCGTGAGGCCGGCGGCCATGAGGAACAGCATGACCCCGAACTGCACGCCGTTCAGCAGTTGCTCGAAGACGAGAGTGAGGGGGGGCATCGGTGCAAACGAAAAAGGGCGCGGCAGTTACCGCGCCCTGCGTGGCCGCGCTCGCGCGCTACCACTTCATCTTGCAGTCCTTGTAGTACGCGTCCTTGTGGTTCTTGAAGACTGTCTGCTGGATCTCCAGCACCGGGTCCTTGCCTGCCGGGCCTGCCACCGCCTTCAACAGGTAGAAGTTCTGGATCGGGTGGTGATTCACGTTGAACGTAAACTTGCCGCGGATCGAGTCGTAGTTCGCCTTGCGCATTGCGGCGATCATGCCCTTGGTGTCCTTGACTTTGCCCTTCACCGCGCGCACCGCCGAATCGATGAGCAGGATGCCGTCGTAGCTCTGTGCGCCGTAGAAGACTGGCAGGTGGCCGTACTTCTTCTGGAAATCGGCGACGTACTTCTGGCTCGCCGGCACCTTGAGGTCGGGGCTCCAGAAACGAGCTTCATACTGGCCGAGCGCCGCGTGTTTGATGGCCGGGATGGAGATCTCGTCCACCGTGAACACGGAATACAGCGGGTACGTCCCGCGCAGGCCGGCTTCCGAGTACTGCTTGAGAAACTGGATGCCCATGCCGCCGGGGTAGAACACGAACACCGCTTTCGGGCTCTTCGAGCGCAGCTGCGTGATCTCTGCCTGGTAGTCGGTCTGGCCGAAGCGCGTGTACACTTCGTCGACGATGCGGCCCTTGTAATAGCGCTTGAAGCCGGCGACCATGTCCTTGCCGGCCTGGTAGTTGGGCGCCAGCACGTAGACGTCGTTGATGCCCTGGTCCTGCATGTATTTGCCCAGCGCTTCGGGACTCTGGTCGTTGTTCCAGGACGTGGAGAAGTAGCGCTCGTTGCACTGTGCGCCTGCGAGGGGGCTCGCTCCGGCGTTGGTGCCGACCATGATGCGGCCGGTCTCGGTGACCGCGGGCACCACCGCCAGCATCACGTTCGACCAGATGATGCCGGCCACGATATCGACGTTGTCCTTCTGCATCATTTCCTTGGCGACCTGCAGGCCGACGTCCGGCTTCGCCTGGTCGTCGCCGTAGACCACCTCGGTTTCTAGCCCACCGACCTTGCGGTTCAGGTGGTCGAGCGCGAGTTCGACCGAATCCTTCATGTGCTTGCCGATCACGCCGAGCGGACCGGAGAGCGTGGTGATGAAACCGATCTTCAGTTTTTGTTGAGCGAGTGCTGGCGATGCAGCGAACAAGGCCGCGACCGCGACTGCGAAGAGCTTGGTGCGCATGATGACTATCTCCTCTGTCAGGAATGAGGGCACGAAGGGTTTCCTCCGCTCGTGCTCCCTGCGAATGCGCCCCTGGCTGGTGTTCCGCTCGGGGCTCTTGCAGGGGGTATGCCAGCAGTCTAACAGGGTCGATGGGAAAATCAAACCGGCTCTCGGCGCGTCTGGGCGCCGCTGCCGGGAATCGCGCCGGGAAGCGCGCCTGCGGCAACGCCGGGCGCGGTTGCCGCGCGCAGTTGCCGGACTGCCCGAGCGCTTATCCGGAAGTCGCCGTCAGTGCATCACCGAGCCGCCATCGACCACGACTGCCTGCCCGGTGACGAAGTCGCTGTCCGCGCTGGACAGATAGATGAGCGTCCCCAGCAGATCCGCTGGCACGCCCTCGCGCTTCAGCGCCCGGCTGGCAACGGTGCTCTCGCCCACCGGCCCGGTCCAGCCCGCGTTTTTCTTCACCCCTTCGCTCATTATGAGACCTGGGGCCAGGGTGTTGACGCAGATGCCGTCGTCACCAAGCTCGCGGGCCATGGCGCGTGTCATCGCGAGCACCGCTCCCTTGGAGGCGACATAGTGCAGCAGATTCGGGGCGCCCTTGAAAACAGTTCCGGAGGACAGGTTGATAATCTTGCCGTACTTGCGCTTTTTCATCTCAGGCGCCACCGCCTTCACGCATTCGAATACGCCGCGCACGTTGACCGCCATCACCTTGTCCCACTCGGCGCTGTCGATATCCAGCATCGACTCCAGCGGCAGGTTGGCGAAAAGGCCCGCATTGTTGACCAGGACCGCGATGCTGCCAAAGGTCTGCACCGTCGCGGACACCATCGCCCGCACCGATTCGGGGTCGGTCACGTCGCAATGCACGGCGATTGCCTGCCCGCCGGCCCTGACTATCTCTGCGGCGACCGGCTTGGCGTCGAGCACGTCGGCCACGCATACTTTCGCCCCTTCGCCCGCCAGTGCCTGCGCAAATGCCGCGCCCAGGCCCTGCGCCGCACCGGTCACGATCGCAACCCGCCCATCCAAACGTTTCGGTGCCATTCCAGATTTCTCCAGCATTGATTGGCGCCAGGGCCTGTCTCGATAATATGCCGCGCGCGAATTGCACTCGAATGGCGCTTAGAGCGGCACGCCATTCAAGTCTGACGCGCCAGCCAGATGCACAGCTTACTTGCCCCCGGCCTCCGCCGCTGCCAGAACCTCCCACTCCGTGGCTGCGTCCTTCGGTTTCCACCACGGTTCCATTTCAAGATCGGCACAAATGACGCCGGCGGCGTTGTAGCCGGGCCCCCCGGTGATGTTGCCTCCCGGGTGCGCGCTGGACCCGCACAGGTACAACCCATCGATGGGTGTCCGATACTGGCCGCACTCGGGGAATGGCCGGTTCTCCAAAATCTGGTGCTCGTTCAGTTCGCCCACCTGGATGTCCCCCCCGACCATGTTCGGCAGATGGCGTTCGATATCGACCGGCGTGACGCCGAATTGGTTGACGATGTTCGCCTTGGTGAGGTTGGTCGTGTAGTGGGTCAGGTGCGCCACGCAGCGATCCGTGTACTCCTGCCGGATACTGTCCCAGCGGCCCCGCCCCCCTTCCTCGTCGCAGAGGTTGCCCGGGGCAACCTGCCAGAAGAAGGCCGTGCACTTGCCCGGCGGGGCCTGGCTGGGGTCGTGCTGGGCGGGCTGCGCGCCCAGCAGCTGCAGCGAGCGCGGAATGCGCCGCGCCGCGCAGTCCTGGTACAACTCCTCGATGTCGCGCAGCCCTTCCAGGCCGCAGATGAGGTAATAGGAGCTGTTCACGTCCGGATCGTAATCGGCCGCTTTCCAGTTCATGCGCTCGTTCAGAGCCAGATGCAGCGTGAACAGCGGTGTCGTGTTCGAGTACTTGAATCCCTCCACCTTCCGCGCGAATTCGGATGTCAGATGTTCCTTTCCGACCATGTCCAGGAATGTCTGGTTGGGGTTCACGCTGCTCGCCACGAACTTGCGCGCGCCGAATTCGCGGCCGTCGATCGTGCGCAGCCCCACGGCCCTGCCATTTGCCACCAGGATCTTCGCCACCGATTCGCTTTCGACCAGGTCGGCGCCGGCCCTGACCACCATCTTGTGCAGCGTGTGCGCCAAATTGTGCGTGCTGCCTTTGGATATCTGGGGCTGTGCGCCCGTCCCGATGGCGGCGATCGCGACGTGCCCCAGTCCCCTCGCGTCCGTTTCGTATCCCCGGATCACCGACAGGAATACGAACATCCCGCGCACCGCATCGTTCTCGAACAGCTGCGATACCACTTCGTTGATCGAATAGGGCCGCCACTTGAGGTACAGGCGCCCCGATTCGCTCTTCTGCAGGATGGACTTCTTGTTCTCGAATGGAATCGGCGGTGCGTATTGCTCTTGGGCGAAAATCTCGCGGGCCATTTTCGCGTACTGCTTGTTGATCGCGAGGAAGGTCTTGCCGTCCTTGGCGGAGAATCTGCCGATCGAAGCCGCAGTTTTTTCGGGGTCGTTGTGCCAGACGATGGCCCGGTGGTCCCGCGTCAGCATGGCCGCCGAGATCGGAAAGCGGATGTACTCCTGTCCCATCTTGCCCAGTTCGAGGTCCCGGTACCACATCAGGTCGGATACGCCTCTGTGCATGTTCGAATGAACGTTGTGCCAGAAGCCCGAACGCGCGCTTTCATGTGAGTCCAGACCGCCGCCGATCTCCAGGTGGCGCTCCACGATCAGTATCTTCAGACCCGCCTTGGCGAGGTAGCCGGCACAGATCAGGCCGTTGTGGCCTGCGCCGATGATGATGCCGTCGTATTCCTTCTCCATCTGAACCTCCTTCCATTGACGCGCGCTAAATGGTCGCGCTCTTGCGCAAGGATCCCATACATCAATCTGCTAGCAGTTCCTTCTTTGCGAGCAGTTCCTCCGGCGTCTCCCGGTGGTCAGGATCCGGCACGCAGGCATCCACCGGGCAAAGGGCGACGCACCGGGACGAGTCGTGAAACCCTAGGCACTCGGTGCATCGCTGCGGGTCTATTACGTAGATGTCCGGCTGCTTGCTGATCGCCTGGTTGGGACAATCATCGAGGCAGGCCGCGCAAGCAATGCAGTCGTAAGTGATCTTCAGTGCCACGAGCTTCAGGTAGAGGCTTTCGCAGCCCCTTTCTCCTCTACGATCGGCGCGCCCAGAATCTGGGACACGTTCTTGATGAATTCACTCTCCATCTTTGCACGCTGTCCCTTGATAACGGCGTCGTAGACGCGCTTCAGATTGCCGTGGGCGTCGGCCAGAATCTTGTAATAGACCCGGCACTTGTCTGCGCCCAGTTCCTCCAGTTCCAGGATCAACGAGAGCTTGGTCAGTGCTTCCTTGTCGGCTATCCTGGCAACGCTGGCCAGTCCCTTGCCCGGCAGGGCCACCCCTTCGGCAACCAGCCGCTTCGGGTTGGTTCTCTCGGTCACCGCAAGCGTCACGTTGTTGTCCAGCGGCAGCAGCCCCAGTTTCACCAACAGCCCCAGATTGACGTGATCCTCGTCGATCACCTCGACGCGAATGACCGTCGGGAAGGCCCTGGCGATGGCTTCGACATTGCTGAACACCCTATAGACTTCCTGCGCCGACTTATCCGCCAGAAAACTGTTCTCCACCGTAATCATTCGCTATTGTCCTTCCCACCACTTGGGCAGTTTAAGATCGTCCAAGATAATCTCGGCCGCAATCAATCCGGGGCCCGCGATGATGCCACCGCCGGGGTGCATGCAGGCGCCGGCCATGTAGAGTCCTTTGATCGGCGTGCGGAACTGGGCCAGTTCCGGCAGCGGACGGAAGTGTTCCAGCTGGGCCATATGCATGCGGCCCATGAAGACGCCTCCCTCTGCCATGTTGACGAGCCGGGCCTCGATATCGACCGGGGTCTGCGTCTCCCACGCGAAGATGTTGTCCGCAGTCACATTAGGCGCATAGTGTTGAAGCTTGGCGATGCAGCGCTTGGCGTATTCGTCCCTGACGTCATCCCAGTTCGCTCCCTTCAGGCGATAGGGCACCAGCGCCCAGAGAAAAGCCGTATGGCCGGAGGGCGCCTGCGAGGGATCGAACCAGGTGGGTACGCTGGCGATGAACGCAAGCTTCTCGGGCAGCCTGCCTTGGCGCACGTCGGCGAGAATCTCGCTGTAATCGTCGGGCGTGTCAAAACCGATGTTCAGCCGGAATGCCTGGTTGATGTCCTCGTAGCCCGGTTGAGTCTTGAACTTCGGGGCCTCGCGCAACGCCAGGTGCACCGCGAAAACGGAAAACTCGTCAAGGCGGAATCCCTTGACGTGGCTCACGAATCCCGGATCCAGCTTGTCCTCGCCGACCATTTTCAGGAAGGTCTGTTTGACATCGACGGTGCTCACCACCACTGGAGCAAGGAATCTGCGCCCGTTGTCCGATTCCACGCCGATGGCCTTTCCGTCCTCGATCAGAATTTTCTGCACGTGGGTGAGCGATGCGATCTCGCCGCCGGAGGCCAGCAGCACCCGCCAGAGCGCGTGCGCGGTGATGTGCGAGCCTCCCAGCGCCATCTGGGATTTCTCGACCTGGCTTATGACCAGGGGTATGACCGCGCCCAGCCCCGCATAGTCGGGAAGCACGCCGCGCGGGATCGGAAGATGGTGCAGCACCAGCGCCTTCACATGTTCGTTCTCGAACCACTCGTCGACCACTTCGCGCGGGCTCATGCGGCCGATGCGCAGCCACTCCATGCCTTCGGGCGACCCCTCCAGCGCAATCAGCTGCTCCGATGGCGGCGCGGGCGGACTGTAGAGCGCCGGAACGATCACCGTGGACACGAACTCGCCGTAGTTGGCGACAATCTCGCGCCATGTCTTGGCATCCTTGCTGGAAAAGCGGGCGATGCTTTCGCAAGTCTTGTCCAGATTGTCGCTGTCGTAGAAACACAGCGAGCGGCCGTCGGGCAGGATCATCCCCGCCTGCACCGGCGGGCAGTAGTAGCGCGCGTTATGCTCCTCCAGCTTCAGGTCCGTGTACGGCGGCATGATGTTGACGGTGTCGTGAAAATACGAGTGCAGATTGTGCGCAAAGCCCGGGATCGTGATCTCCTCGGTGCTCAGGCCGCCCCCGGCCTCGAGGCGCCGCTCGATGACGCAGACCTTGAGGCCGGCTTTGGCCAGATAGCAGCCCAGCACCAGCCCGTTGTGTCCCGACCCGATGATCAACACATCGTACCTTTCGCCTTCCATTGGCTTCCCCCTGTTGCAATTGGCATCGAAGACGGCAGGCATAGTGCCACAAATGAAAACGGACGATCTTTGATCTGCAGCATAGATTGCAGATGCGCTACCAGTGCGTACCAGCGACCGGAAGGCCGGGCTCGCTCGGATCGGCGTCCCGGATTCGGTCGCGCATCGCGCCAGCGTCCTGTGCGCTAACGCCGCGTTACGGCGAACTCGGTAGCGTCTGCCTTGAATTTGCGCACGCACCGGAGCCCGAGGACAGTTCGGGCACAAGCCTCAGCGCGCCTGCCGCGCCTTCACGTCGTCCCGCAGCGCACGGCGATCGATCTTCATCAGCGGCGTCCGCGGCAGCGTTTCCATGAATTCGATGCGGTCGGGGACCTTGTAGCCGCCGATCCTGGCGCGGATCAGTTCGGCGAGTTCGGCCGTGACCTTCGTGCGGTCCGAGTCCTTGTCCTTCAGCACCACGAAGGCGCGCGGCGTCATCAGGCCGTCGCTGGCCTCGACGCCGATCACCGCGGCCTCGATCACCGCGGCATGGCCGGTGATCACCGCTTCGACCTCGATCGGCGACACCCACAACCCCTTGACCTTGAACACGTCGTCGCCCCGGCCGGCGAACCAGAAGAAACCGTCGGCATCGAAATAGAGCTGGTCTCCGGTGCGCGACCACGGGCCGTGGAACGTATTCTGCGTCTGCTCCAGTTTGCGCCAGCAGAAGAAACACCGCGTGACGGTCTTTACCCAGACGTCCCCCGCCTTGTTGGGTTCGCGGATTTCCTGCCCCTGTTCGTCGGTCAACTTGATCTCGACGCCGAATACCGGCTTGCCCAGGCTCCCGCGCCGGAACTCCTTCTGGCGATTGGCGATCCACTCGTAGGTGAGTTCGGAACTGCCGATCGAGTCCATCAACTCGATGCCGAAGGTCGCGTGAAAGCGCTCGAAAAGTTCGGGCGCCATTTTTTCCGAGGCGGCGACGACGAACTTCACCGAGCTGAAATCCGGCGCGGCACTCCTGCGGTCCACTTCGGCGAGCAGCAGCTTGACGACCGTGGGCACGGTCACCAGCTTCGTCGGTCTGTGCGTCTCTATCAGCGCGGCGAGGGTGTCGCCGGCGACCGGATCGCTTGAGATGAGGCAGGTTGCGCCCCAGTAAAGCGGGATCAGCAGCCCCGGCCACAATCCGTGGGTGAAGTATTTCTTCGACGTGGCGTGGACGATGTCGTCCTCGCGGTAGACCCAGAAAGCGCCGTGGCGCTCCGGCACGATCAGGAAATCGTGTGCCAGGTGCGTAATGCCCTTCGGCGTGCCAGTGGTGCCGCCCGAGTAGAACATGTAGCAGATGTCGTGCCGGTGGCGCGGCACCGCAGCGAAGCTCGGCGTCCCCATCGCCCGCACCGCAGCGAGTTCTGCGATCTCGACTCCGCGCACTTTTTCGCGAATGAGAGCGGCCGAGCCGCGCACCAGGATCCGGGTCAGTGTCACCGGCAGTGCGCCTGCGATGCTCGCCAGTTTCGGCAGCTGCGCCTCGTCGATGTACAGCGTCGATGCCGCCGTGTCGTCGAGGAAGTATTTCAGGTGGTGGTCCTTGTGGGCGTCGGAAACCATGGCAGGGACCAGCCCGGCGCGCACCGCACCGAGCCAGTTCGCGACGAACTCGACGCTGTCGGTGGCGAAGAACAGCATGCGCGACTCGCGCTGGCAGCCAATCGCGGCCAGGCCTGCGGCGAAGCGGCAGGTTTCTTCCAGCAGTTCACGGTACGACAGGCGCCGGTCGTCGCAGATGAGCGCGGTCTTCGCCGCGAGCGCGCCCTCCGCGTGGCGGTCGAGCAACCAGCGGGTCGGATCGATGAACTCCGGGCATTCCGGGTCCTTCCAGCGCCGCCAGTCCTCCGAGTAATAGATAGGCAGATCGTCGCGGGACAGCGTGCTCACTTCATTCCTCCTTTCCGTCGAGGCGGCACCGGGGGCCGCTGCGCTTGCGCGCGGATGCCGGCAGCAACCCGCATGGTTTCGCGGCACAGCGGATTGTCCACTTTTTGCTGGAGCCTGGTAAAGCGGCGCTGCACGCAGCCGGTACGCCATGAACTGCCTTAAGAACGAGTCGAAGCCGAATAGTGATGGTTCTGCCTTGACGCTGGCGGAGCCCCGCACCTAGACTAGCTCGCCGATACGCAGAGACGGAGAGCGGAGAATGGAGTTCCTGAGCGAGCAGCAGCGACTGCTGCGCGACGCGGTGCGCGAGTTCGCGACGCGCGAGCTGGCTCCCCACGCGGCCAGGTGGGACCGCGAGGCGAACCTGCCGGATGAAGTGGTCGGCAAGCTCGGCGCGATGGGGCTGCTCGGCATGATGGTGGCGCCGCGGTACGGCGGCACGTTCTCAGACTACGTCTCGTTCGGGCTAGCGGTGGAGGAGGTCGCCGCCTGCTGCGGGGGGACGTCGGTGCTGGTCCAGGTGCACAACGCGGTGGGCTGCTTGCCGATCGCCACTTTCGGCACCGAGGCGCAAAAGCGCGCGTTTCTCCCCGACCTCGCCGCGGGTCGCAAGGTCGGCTCGTTCTGCCTCACCGAGGCGCAGGCCGGCTCGGAGGCGAACAACCTGAGCACGCGAGCGGTGCTGAAGGACGGCAAGTGGGTGCTGAACGGCGAAAAGCTGTTCGTCTGCAACGGCAGGCGCACCGGCACCGCGGTGGTGTTCGCGGTTACCGACCCGGATCTCGGCAAGAAGGGCATTTCCGCGTTCATCGTGCCCTCGGATGCGCCCGGTTTCGTCAAGCAGCCGGCAGAGCACAAGCTCGGCATGCGCGCTTCGGACACCTGTGCCATCCATTTCGACCAGTGCGCAATCCCGGCCGAGAACCTGCTGGGCGAGCGCGGCAAGGGGCTTGCCATCGCGCTCGGCAATCTGGGCTCCAGCCGCTCGGCGATCGCGGCCCAGGCGACGGGCATCGCCCGCGCCGCGCTCGAAGCGGCCGTGAAATACGCGAAGGAGCGGGTGCAGTTCGGCAAGCCGATCATCGAGCACCAGAGCGTTGCGAACATGCTGGCCGACATGCAGGTCAAGGTGGCCTCTGCGCGGCTGATGTGGCTGCACGCCGCGCGCTGCCGCGACGCCGGCGAGGCGGCAGTAGCGGAGGCTTCGCAGGCGAAGCTCTACGCGAGCGAAATCGCCGAGTGGGTCTGCTCCAAGGCCATCCAGGTCCACGGCGGCTACGGCTACATGGCGGATTTTCCGCTGGAGCGCATGTACCGGGACGCGCGCCTCACCCAGATCTACGAGGGCACCAGCGAGATCCAGCGCATGGTCATTGCGCGCAGCCTGTGAAGTACGGCGACGGTTTGCAGGCAGTGCGGACTGAATTCCGATGGACTGAGTTCCGATTGACAGCCCTGTGGCGTTGTTCTATCGTTGCTGGAACTATACAGATGTCTGACTAATTGTTCCGCAGGCAGGGCCCGGTCCCGGATTTCAACCCGGGAAATGCACATAACGAAAAGAGGGGTGCACATGGTTTTCGGCGATTTGCGCGGCTGGATCGATAGTCTCCGCAAGGAAGGCGAACTGCAGGAGATCAACAGCGAGGTGAACTGGGACTGCGAGCTGGGCACGATCGCGCGCAAGGCTTTCGGCAACGGCGGCGGTCCCGCGCTGTTGTTCAACAACATCAAGGACCACAAGAATACCCGCGGCACCAGGGTGTTTACCGGCGGGCTGTCGAATTACTCGCGCGTGGCGATGATGTTCGGATTGCCGAAGAACGCTCCGATCACCGAACTCGTCAAGGCCGCGCGCGAGGTCTACAGCGGCCGCATCCCGCCAAGAATCGTCGCCGATGGTCCGGTGAAGGAAAACATCCTCAAAGGCGACGACATCGACCTGTTCGAGTTCCCGGTTCCGAAGTGGCACCGGGATGACGGCGGGCGCTACATCAACTCGATGCAGGGCAACGTCACGATGGACCCGGACAGCGGCCGGCTCAACGTCGGCATCTACCGTGGCATGATCGGACAGAAGAACACGATTCCGGTGCTGTTGTGGCGCGCCCAGAACTGGGGCAGCGATTTCCAGAAATGGGCCGATCGCGGCCAGGAGATGCCGGTCGCCTGCGTCTACGGCTGGGAGCCATCGCTTCCCTTCTGCGCCTCGTCGCCGATCCCGCCGGATGTTTCCGAATTCGACGTCATGGGCGCGCTGCGCGGTGAGCCGGTGGACCTGGTGAAGTGCGAAACCGTTCCGCTCATGGTTCCTGCGAGCGCCGAGATGGTGGTCGAGGGTTATATATCGAACGACCCTGCGACCTTCGAGATGGAAGGACCACTGGGCGAGTACACGGGCTACTTCGGCGGCGACAAGGGACCGAAGCACAAGATCCGTGTCACTGCCATCACGCATCGCAACAATCCGATCTACCGCGGCACCATCGAGGGAACGCTGCCCAAGATGCTGAGCGAGAACAGCATCATGAGTTCGGTGCAGCGCGCCGCACTCGCCTGGAACATCCTCGATCGTTCCGGTGTGCCCGGCATCACCGACGTGCATTGCCCGGCCGCCAACAACGGCACGACCCTCATGATCCAGCTGCGTCAGCGCTACCGCGGCCAGGCCAAGCAGGCGGCCATGGCGATCTGGGGTTCGAGCGCCGCGCACCTGCGCTACAAGCACATCTGGGTAGTGGACGAGGACATCGACATCCACGATTACGCCGCGCTCGACTGGGCATTCGCGTACCGCGTGAACGCCGCCGAGGACGATATCATCTTCGTGCCCGGCACCTTCGGATCGGCGCTGGATCCCAGCACGCGGCTCAAGTATCGCGACACGCTGACGTACGGCACCGGCAAGTGGAGCCGCGTGCTGATCGATGCCACGGTAAACATGGATTTCGAGCCGCAGGAGCAGTACGGCGGCAACCGCTATCCCCCGACCGTGCGGCCGCACCCGCAGGACTGGGAGATGGTCAATCGCCGCTGGAAGGAATACGGGTTCAAGGACTGAAATTCGGAACCGTCGCCAGATCGAATCGACGACGAACCCTGGCCATGCGCCAGGATGACAAGCGGGGGTAACGAAATGGCAACACCGAAGAAGGCCGGTCCGGCGCGCGCCGAGGCGGGCGGGGCGCCGCAGCGCCTGATCGACGTGCATCACCACATCATTCCGCCGTTCTACCTTGCGGAAAACCGCGACCGGATCGCGGGCTCTCGCGGTGGCCAGATAACGCCTGCCTGGCTGGAATGGACGCCCGAGAAGGCCCTCATAGCGATGGATCGGCATCAGGTCGCCACGTCGGTGCTGTCGCTTTCATCGCCGGGCGTCTGGTTCGGCGACGTGCAGGTGGCGAGAAGCACGTCGCGCCGATCCAACGAATACGCGGCGGAACTCGGGCGCAAACACTCCGGCCGATTCGGCCTCTTTGCGACCCTTCCGCTGCCCGATGCCGAAGGCAGCCTGCGCGAAATAGAATACGCGCTCGAAGTGCTGAAGGCCGACGGGATCGGGCTCCTGACGAGCTATGCCGACAAATGGCTCGGCGACCCCGGCTATCAACCGGTGTTCGAGGAACTCGACCGGCGCAAGGCCGTGGTCTTCGTGCACCCGACCACGCCGACGTGTTGCCAGACGCTGATGCCGGGCGTCGCCACCGTGGTGGCCGAAGTCCCGCACGACACCACCCGTGCCGTCATCAGTCTGCTCTATTCAGGCACGCTGGCCAAGTTCAGGAACATACGCTACATCTTCTCGCATGCCGGCGGCACGCTGCCGGTGGTGGCCGGCCGCATCATCGATTACGCGCCACCGCACCTCGCGCAAAACGCACCGAACGGGGTCGAATACGAATTGAAGCGCTTCTATTACGACTTGGCCATCAGCGGCAATCGGCCGGCGTTCGCTGCGCTTACCCAGCTCGTTCCCATGTCGCAGATCCTGTTCGGCAGCGACCATCCGTACCGACCGCTCGCTGAATCGGCGCAAGGCATGATGAACTTCGGCCTGTCGGCGGCCGATCTGCGAGCGATAGGCTGGGATAACGCGTTGGCGCTGCTGCCGCAGTTAAAGGCTAGTGTGTCGTCTTGAGATCCGTTCGTTCAAGTTTCAAGAAGCAAGAATCCAACATTGAAGGAGTGGGTCATGGCCTACCGGGATCTGCGTGAATACTTGGCGGTATTGGAGAACAAAGGGCTCCTCTGTCACATCGAAGCCGAAGTCGATAAAGACTGGGAAATTTCCGCGGTCTGCAGGCGGACCTTTCGGAGTATTCCCGAACGCAACAGGCCCGCACTCATGTTCGACCGCATCAAGGGACACGACATTCCTCTCGTCGTCGGCATACTCGGTGGATCGCGTGAGATCTACGCTACGGCCCTGGAAACCGAGGTCGGGAATGTTCTGGAAAAGTGGGAGTCGGGGACGAAGAACCCTCTCAAGGCGCGGCTTGTCAAATCGGCGCCCTGTCAGGAGGTCGTCCATCGAGGTGAGGAGGTGAATTTCGAGATGCTGCCGGCGCCAGTGTGGACAGTGGGTCAGGATCCGGGCGCGTACCACACTTCCCCGTTCGTAATTTCCAAGGATCCGGAAACGGGAATTCCGAACATAGGTACGTACCGCGTGCAGGTCAAAGGCCGCAACAGAGCCGGTTTGATGATCAACCCGCCGCGCAACATGAACCAGCACATCAGGAAGAACGAAGCGCGCGGGCAGGGTACCGACGTGGCGATCGTCTTCGGCACCGATCCGGTCCTGGGACTCACTTCGGTGACGCCGTTTCCTTACGGAGTCAACGAATTCGAGATAGCGGGAGGGATAAGGCGCGAGCCGGTTGACGTCGTGCGTTGCCTCACGGTCGATCTTGAAGTACCGGCGACCGCGGAAATCGTGGTCGAAGGCAGAATTCCGTTTCAAGGCCGCGAACCCGAAGGGCCCTTCGGCGAGTACGGCGGATACATGGGCGCTGCCGGCACCCACCCTTTCATCGAGATAAGCTGCATCACGCACAGAAAGAAGCCTATCTACCAGGCGTTCCTGAGTCAGATGCCCCCGAGCGAATCGAGCTGCATCAAGGGGATCGGCCGGGAAGCCGTGATCCTCCGGCACCTGAAGAACAACCTGGGCATTCCGGTGACCGACGTATATCTGACCGAAAGCGGCGGCGCGACGGGCATGCTTATCATCGCGATGAAGAAGCAGAACCGCTTTCAACCATTGAAGGCGATGATGGGCGCCTGGTCGCTGCACGACGTATTCGGCAAGGTCACCATCGTGGTCGACGATGACATCGATATCCGCGATTCCTTCCAGGTCGAGTGGGCGCTTAGCTTCCGCATGCAGCCGGCCGAGGACGTCCATGTCCTCAACAACACCGATCCGCTCACGCTGGATCCCTCCCAGCCCTGGAAGGACGGAAAGCCGGTCCTGCCGACGGAGCAGGTAAGCTCGAAGGTCGGCATCGACGCGACGAAGAAACATGCCTTCCCCCCTCTGGCGGTTCCACCGAGGGAGCATCTGGAAAAGGTCGACGCGCAGTGGGAGCGATACGGCATCCGGGCGCTCAAGCGCAACGCCAAGTAGCAGTAGCGCGCGAGCGCCAGCATGTTTCCTCCGCGGGGGAGATGAACCCGGTTCGGCCTCGGCCGGCCCGGGCCGAAAGATGGACCTCGGTGGCAACAGGCCCGTAACGCAAGCTGTCGAAATAGCTGCCGAAATTGAATGCCTTGACAACAATGCTCCACCATTTCAATATATACACAGATGTCTGATTAATTCGAGGAAACTCGGGCGCTCGCCGGAATGGACAAGTACACTTGTATATGTAGTCCGGGTGCCGATACAGATCGGGTTCAACACAGCGCAATTCCGCAGGTTTCGGCCTTCCGATGTCGGGTTGTCCGACGGATTCATTTTCCTATCGCTCATCAGTAAGAGGGAGCCATGCACAAGATCAGTCTGAAGATCAACGGGAAGGACTACCAAGACGAGGTGGAACCCCGCCTCTTGCTGGTGCACTACCTTCGGGACAAGGCCCACCTCACGGGGACTCATGTGGGCTGCGACACGGGTAATTGCGGCGCCTGCACGATCTTCCTGAACGGCAAGCCGATCAAGTCGTGCAACATGCTGGCCGTCCAGGCCAACGGGGCAGAACTGACGACCATCGAAGGTCTCGCGAAGGGCGGCCTGCATCCCATCCAGGAGGCCTTCCTCGACAAGTTCGGCATCCAGTGCGGCTACTGCACTCCCGGCATGGTCATCAGCGCCCTCGCGCTGCTGCAGTCCAACCCGAAACCGACCGAGGAGGAGATCCGCGAGGCCATCGAGGGGAACATCTGCATGTGCACCGGATACCAGCAGATCGTGGATTCCATCGCCCACGCGGCGCATCTCATGGGTCAATCCAGGAGCTAATGACCATGCTGAACTTCGATGAAATCTTCGTCACAAGGAATTGGTTCGGGAAGCCCGTCCGGCGGAACGCCGATACGCGGTTCGTCAAGGGCGAGGGGTCCTATACGGACGACCTCCAGATGGACTGCGTGTATGCGGGCTATGTGCGCAGCCCGCACCCCCACGCCCGCCTCGGAAAAATCGATACCTCCAAGGCCGAGGCGCTGAAGGGTGTGCTGGCAGTCATGACCGGCCCCGAGGTGGCTGCCGTGACGCAGCCTGTCGGCGCGCGGGCCATCACGCGGCCGGCGCGGCAGCACGTCATGGCCACGGGCAAGGTCCGGTACGTGGGCGAACCCGTGGCCATCGTGGTCGCCGAGGATCGATACACGCTCGAGGATGCCCTGGACCTGGTCGAGGTGGACTACGAGCCCCTTCCGGTGGTGGTCGAAATCGACGACGCCATGAAGGAGGGTGCGCCGCTGGTTTTCGAGGAGGCCGGGAGCAACGTTCTCCTGCACGATACGCTGACCCACGGCGACATAGAGGGCGCCTTCGGGCAGGCGGACCTGGTCGTCAAGGAGCAGTTTCGGGTGCAGCGCTACAGTTCCACGCCGCTGGAGACCTGGGCCATCATCGCGAAGCACGACAAGGGGACCGACAGCTACGTGGTGTGGGCCAATGACCAACAGCCCGGCCGCAGCATCGTCAATATCAGCAACGCGCTCGGCATTCCCGTCAACAAGCTGCGCCTCATCGTGCCCGACAGCGGTGGCGGCTTCGGGATCAAGCTGGCGATTTGGCCTTACATCGTGAGCCAGTGTCTGGTGTCCAGGAAAGTCGACAAGCCGGTCAAGTGGATCCAGCCGCGGCGGGAACACCTGCTGACGGGAACCCATACCCCGGACTGCATCGTGGACCTGGAACTGGCGCTGAAGAAGGACGGCAAGGTCCTTGGACTTCGGATGCGAGACCGGCAGAACGACGGCTCGTTCGTTCACACGGCGGGGATCTACAACCTCATCAAGTTTGCGAACATAGTCGGGTGCTACGACATCAAGGCGACCCAGGCCGAGATGATGAGCATCGTCACCAACAAGGCGCCCACGGTCCAGAACCGCGGG
>Ga0155954_1247_pt1 | contig 22003 bp, 13 predicted proteins | sample RifCSPlowO2_02_FD_107608 | JGI IMG/M metagenome (GOLD analysis project Ga0155954, IMG submission 107608) | Betaproteobacteria bacterium RIFCSPLOWO2_02_FULL_65_20
AGCGGCCTGTAGGGCTCGATGAACATGTCGAACATCGATCCGTGCAGATTCCTGATCCCGCGGCGCATCTCGAGGATGTCACGGAAACCTTTGGTCGTGATCATGCCGACCTTGGCGCCGCGTTCGGTGATCAGGATGTTGGTGCCCAGCGTGGTGCCGTGGACGATCTGCTCCACCTCGCCCAGGAATTGATTCAGGGTCTGCCCGTAGTGCTTGGCGGCCTTGTCCACCGCCGCGAAAAAGCCCTGAGTGGGATCGTCGGGCGTCGTCGCGGCCTTGAACCGCTGCAAAGCCCCGGACTCCTCGAGCACCAGACAGTCGGTGAACGTTCCGCCCACGTCGATGGTAAGGCTCTTCATTATGCGGCCCCCTCCTGTCCGCCCACCACCTTGAGTTCGATGTCCAGCGTCTGCTCGTTGATTACCGCTCCGTAGCGCTGTGTCGGAGGCGCCGAGCGCAGCTTGCGGGTGGCCGCCTCGTCGGCGCAAAGCGTGGCCGGATCGATGACCACCCCGTAGATCAGCCGCGCGGCCTCCACGGTGACCAGGTCCCTGCGGACATCGGTCACGACCTTATCAATTGGGCGCTCCCATGGATCGCCCACGCCCGCACCGCCGGGGGAGAGCTTGACGACGATGTCGCCGCGCTTGATGTCCGCCATCCGGTGCGGCTTGATCCGGATCTTCTCCTTCCCGCGCAGGATGAAGGTCCGCGCATTGGGGTTGGGCCGTCCACCCTGCGCGCCCTTGACGTGAATCACGTCTCCGTCCGAACTGCCGGTGGCCATACGGCCGTCGCTGCCCTCGTTCAGCGCCCGCCAATCGATGCCGCCGCCGCCCCGCCAGCGCCCGGTGCCGTTGAAGTCGGAGCGCGCTTCCAGATTCAGGATCTTCCAGGGAAAGCGTATCTCCCCCTCTTCCACGCTGCCCCGCTGCACCGATCCGAGCGTGGTGAGCGTCGTCGGCCCCATCATGCCGTCGTGGCCCCATACGGCACCGGCGCTGCCGTCATAGTCGAAGGTGGTGCGCACATAGCGCTCCCCGGTCCTGGGGTCCATGGCGAAGGTGTAGTCGCCGCGGTGCCTGCCCCATCCGGCGATGGATCGATCCGGCTTGGCCTTGCTCAGCGCCTCGACCACCGCCTCGACGACCTGGCAACCGACATTGACGGGGCTCGCACCCACGGTGGCGGGGTATCTGGCATTGGTCACGCTGCCCAGCGGCGCGATGACCTTCAGCGGGCGCATGGATCCGCTGTTGTGAAAATCCGCCAGGGCCGGATCCATGTAAATGATGGTTGCGGCCACCGCCCGCGCGTAGGTCACCGCGTACACGCAGTTGATGAAACCGGTGCGCTGGGCGTCGCTGCGGGAGAAGTCCAGCGTGACCTCATCGCCCTTGATGGTCACATCCACCCGCACCGCCACCGGCTCGTCGAGGACGGTGCCGTCATCGTCGGTGGAAGATTCGCCGCTATAGGTGCCGTCAGGCATCGCCGCGATCTCCGCCCGAACCGCTTTTTCAGTGCGGTCCATCATCTGGTGGACGGCCCCGAGCACCGTGTCCTTACCGTAGCGCCGCAGCAATTCGAGAATGCGGTTCTCGGCAAACAGCGTGGTGGCGATCATGGCGTGACTGTCGATCTTCATTTCGTCGACGAAACGCACGTTGTTGTAGATCAGCGCCATCAGGTCGGCGTCCTCCACGCCGCGCTTGATGATCTTCAGCGGGGGAATGCACAGGCCTTCGGCGATGATGTCGTAGGCATTGGGAAAGTAGCCGCCGGGAAATGATCCGCCCGTGTCCTGCATGTGCCCGCGCACCATGGTGAAGAACAGCAGCTCGCCGTCGAGGAAGATGGGGCGCATGAAACCCCAGTCCGGGAGATGGGAATTGTGGCCGCCGTGGTACGGGTCGTTGGTGAGGATCACGTCGCCCGGATGCAGGTTGTCCTTGTACATTTCGCAGATCGCCTCGATGGCGAAGGACGTGCCGAGGAACTGGCCCGGCAGGCCCTCGGGAACGGCGACGGTGGACCCGTCGGCCAGCCATACGCCGACCGACAGATCCTTCAGGGTCGCCATCAGGTAGCTCTGCGAGGTCCGGGTCACCATGCCGCGCATTTCGCGGCACAGTGACTGAAATCCGTGCCAGACGGTCGATAGCGTGATCGGGTCGATGGTTGTCAAGCTTGATTCCTCCCTGATCGGCATTTACTGATGGGCGCAGAAGCGGCGGGCGCTTTCGTCGCGGCCCCTGCACCTGTTCGCGCACAGTCTACAGTCGCCGCACCGTCCCGTCATCGGTCGGTTGACCGATGCTCCCGGCGATTATTGCGCTGTCGTAATTGAACACGCAGGCGTGCTGTAACAACTTCGGCATTCGTGCGACCGCGCGCGGTCCTGCAACCGCCGCACTCGCCTGCTTGACCCGTGCTGTCCCCGCGGTAAACAGCACCAGTGTGTGGGTCTGGGCGCCGCCGGTTGCGCAGGCGAGCCCAGCCGCGACCGACGAACTGTTGTCGGCGCGATTACGCCGCACCGCGCCGGGCTGGCCGTGCCGCCTTCTTGCGCGCCGCCGCCGGCCGGGGCTTGACTGGCGCAGTTCGCGCGGCTGCGACGCGCACGCTGCGGCGAACGGCGCCGGCCGCCTTGTGCGTTACCCGGGTCGGAATCCGGTTCAGTTCCTCGCAGCCGTTTTCGGTGACGATCACGGTGCCGCCGATGTTGACCCGGTGCCGGTCGATGCAGGCATTGGGCTCGAAGGCGAACACCATGCCGGGCTTGAGCACGGCGCTGCGCTTGGGCCCCTGCACCGGGCCCACGAACCGCACCCCCAGATTCACGTTTTCCATATTGATTTGCGGGCGCCCGAGCAGAAAGTGCGGCCCGACCGAGTGCACCAGCGGCGTATAGCACCAGCACCCGGCGACCTTGAGCGGCTCGGCCATGGCGGCGACCAGTTGTTCGAACGTGATCCCGGGGCGCAGCGTCTTGAGCCCTGCCACGTAAGACTCGCGCGCGACCCGTTCGCACTTGCGGTTGATCGGGTCCAGCGGATCGATGGCGACCGTCATCTGCACCTGGATTTCCTGATTGCCGCACATCGGCATCAGTTCGGCCTGCATCAGATCGCCGCGTTCGAGCCGGCGCGGTTGCTCGCCGCGCGTGGTCCAGCGCGGCGGTCCCCAGGAAAGCGTGGCCGGCCCGGAATTCATGACGATGTTCGGATAGCGCAGACCGATGCCGAAGCGGAACATCTCCCGCACCGCCTCGGCATAGATCGCTTCCTCGCCCACGCCCTCGGCGGCGACCTCGGCGATGGCGCGGCAGCCGGCCTCGGCCGCTTTCGCCGCGTAGCGCACCTGTGCCAGTTCCTCGGCGCTCTTTACCAGCATCAGGTGGCTGAACTGCTCGGAGATATCCTCGAACGCGACGCCGGGGAGCAGCTGGACGAACTGTTCCCACCAGTTTGCCGGTATGGCGCCGAAGGGCTCCGTCGGGGCCGACGAGCGCAGCCCCACCACTCCCACGCGATGGCCGCCGTCGAGTTTTTCGCGCACCACCTGGGCAGCCTGGGCGCCGCTGGTCGCCACGCGGTAGTCGTTCACCCACAGCGCGTGCCCGCGCTCTGCCGACCACTGCGCCCGCAGCACCCTCAGGTTCGCCCAGGTGAGGACGACCGGATCCCCCTCCAGGGGCAGAATGCTGCATTCCTCGTTGTAATCGTCGCTGATGTAACTTTCGTACATCTCCCGGGCGCGAAAACCCGCGACGACCAGGCAATCGAACCGGCGCTCGCGCATCAGCGCACGCACCGCCGCCCAGCGGCGGTCGCGCTCGGCGAAGGAAAGGACCGGAGGGCGGACGGCGATCTTAGGCATGATGGATCTTCCCCAGCAGACTGGCGCGAGCCCTGGCAAGCCGCAAACGCTGCGATGGCGCGAATGTATACGAAATTTGCAGATTACGAGTTTTCTGTTGACACTTCTGCAGAAAAATATGGTTTTGTATACGTCGTCTCTCGATTTCGGACCGTTGCGCTTTGCAACGGTCCGAAATCGAGAGAGCAGGGGCGTCAAAACAAACCAGCCCAGTTGCTTCCTGCTTCGCCGCTTCGGAAATTCGGGGTCGAAACGGGCATTGCTTCCGGCGTCGACCGTTGCCGTTATCGACCAGACGGCATTGGCGGGAAAATCCAATCGCGGGATTTGGTGGATGCGCCAAACCCCGGGCTGAAGCAGCCTGCTACATCGTCGACGGCAGCCACAGGACCAGCACTGGAAACAGCACCAGCAACGCCAGCTTGACCAGGTCGGCGCCGATGAACGGCATGACCCCGCGAAACACCGTCCACATCGGCACGTCTCCGCCCGCGATTCCCTTGAGGATGAACACGTTGATGCCGAACGGCGGCGTGATCATTCCGGTTTCCACCACGCACACCATGACGATTCCCCACCAGACGAGGTCGTAGCCCATCGCGGTGATCAGCGGCGTGACGATCGGAACGGTGATCACCATCACGGGGAAGGGGTCCATCACGCAGCCGAGGATGATGTAGATCACGAGCAGTACCGCGATAACCCCAAGGGAAGGTATGGTCATGCTGCTCAGCATCGACACCAGTTTCTCGGGCAGCCCGGTGATTCCGATGAAGAACGAGAATGTGACCGCGCCGAAAATCAGCATGTAGATCATGGCGGTGGTGCGGGTCACCTCGCCCATCACCCGCCACAAGTTGCCGCCGGCGAGCTTGCCGCGGAACAGCGCGAACAGAAACGCGCCCATCGCGCCGAAGGCCGCCGCCTCGTTCGCCGTGAACACCCCGCCGTAGAGTCCTCCGATCACCATCAGGAACAGCAGCAACACGCCCCAGGCGTTGCGGAATGCAAGCAGGATTTCACCCAGGTGGACGCGATGCCCGACCGCGGGGGCCGCATCCGGGGCGAGCCGCACGTACAAGGCGATGGTCACCAGGTACAGCGCCACGGCAATCACCGCCGGTATCACCGCGGCGATGAACAGGCGCCCGATCGACTCCTCGGTAAGAATGGCGTAGAGAATGATCGCGGTGGACGGCGGCACCAGCTGGCCCAGGGTTCCGCCGGCCGCCACGCAGCCCGTGGCAAGCCCCGGCGAATAGCCGCGCTCGCGCATCTCGGGCAGCGCCACCTGTCCTATGGTCGCCGCCGTCGCGAGCGAGGAACCGGTGAGCGCTCCGAAGCCGGCACAGCCACCGATCGTTGCCAGCGCGAGCCCGCCGCGAAAGTGACCGAACAGCGCCTGCGCGAACCGGTATATGTCCGCGGACAATCCGGATGCCGAGGCGAAGCTTCCCATGATCAGGAACAGCGGCAGCACCGCAAGATTTTCGTTGGTGAGGAAAGCGGCAGCCTCGGTGCCGAGCACGCTGAGCGCCGGGTCGATCCCGGCTAGCAACGCCGCCCCCACCACCCCGGTGAGCGCCAGCGAGGCGCACAGCGGCACCAGCAGCAGCGAGGTTCCCCACATCGCGAAGAACAGCACGATCGCCACCGTGCTCGGGTACGAAGCGGCGGTGCCCGAGAGCGCCCGGATCGCCGGGGACGCGCCGCTGGCGAGCGCGGCCGCGAGGACCAGTAGGCCGATCGCCCAGCGCGCGTAGCGGCCCGCGCCCAGCGTCCCGTCCGGCGCGAGTAGCGCATCGCGCAGGGTCGCCAGCACCACCGCCAGTTGCGCCACGCAGGTCGCCGCGAGCAGCACCGTGACCATCCAGATGTAGGGCGAGCGCTTCAGATCGAGGTAGACGGTCGCCGCACCGCGCTCCTGCAGGTCCGACGCGTGCAAGCCCATCTGCCAGGCAAGCAATAGATACAATACGAGGAGCGTCGACGCGCCCAGCAGATTCAGCCAGTTCGTGATCCCGCCGCCCAGATGATCGGCAAGGATGTCGATAGTCAGATTGGCGCGCCCGGCGGCGCCCGCGGCAAAGGTCGCGCCGATCGCCACCGCGAGACTGACTTCCACGATCTCGCTGAATCCCACCAGGGGATGGTTGAACAGCCATCGCAGCATCACGTCGGTGATCGTACCCAGCGCGATGAGCAGCATCCCGGCGACGCCGATGAGGGCTATTCGCCGGGTAAGCACGACGTTCCAACGCTCGATCGACTCGAGCCGCTCGGTGATCAGAGACACTCTCCCTCAGCTCGCTTGAGTATGGCCGGGCAGGCGCCGCGCGCGGGCTTCAATACCCCGCGGCGCGCGCCGGCACGGCCCTCATTTACCGCTGCGGATCTTCTTGACCTCTTCACGAAACGCGGCCAGAACTTTGGGCCCGTCCGGGGTGCTCGAGGCCCATTCATCGACCACCGATTTGATACGCGACCTCCACTCCTCGACCTCGTTTTCCGGAACCCCGGTCACCGTCTGCCCGGACATCTCCGACGCCAGCTTGCTCTCGGCCCGGGCCGCGCCATCGGCCGCCATGCCCAGACGCCGGCTGAACGACTCGCCGGACATTTGGTCGATCGCCTGCTTCGCCTTCTGCGGCAGGCGCGCGTAGGCCGACTTGCTCATGAACACGTAGGCCGGGCTTACGCCCAGTGGCGCCTCGACATGGTAATTGCTCACCTCCAGAAGCTTGAACGTCCTCACCGCCGTCCAGGGGATGATCACGCCGTCGACCAACCCGCGGCTGATGCTCTGATAGACCTCCGGAGGCGGCATCGACACCGGCGCGCCGCCGAGACTGACGACGATCTGTCCGAGTTCGCGCGAGGATACGCTGAACTTCATGCCCTTGAGGTCGGCGAGCGATTTGACCGGACTCTTGGTGTGGACATGCGCGGATGGGAACGCGAACAGCGCGAGCACCTTCACCTTGTCGAACTCCTTGGCGATCGTACCGTTTTCATTCAGTCGCCACAGGCCCAATGCCGCTTCCAGGGAAGAATTGGCTTCGAACGGGAGCGAGGCCACCGCGGTCTGGCGGAACTGTCCGGCAAGCGGTCCGAAGATTCCGAACGAGATATCGACCACGCCTTTCAACGTGCGGTCATAGATGTTGCGAAAGTCGCCCAGCGTCGGTCCGGGGTAGAGCTTGATCTGGACCGTGCCTTCTGAGGCCTTCTCGACCTCCTGGATCCAAGGTGTCATCCCCTGCGTGTTGATGAACGACGCGGCCGGTGCGGGAAAACCGAATTTCAGCTGCACCGGCTCCGCGGCGAACGAAGGCGCAGCGGCTGCGACGGCCGCCACAGCGGCCACGGCGACACATTGTCGTATGCTCAAACTGATCATGGTAGACACCCCCTCGCATTTGATGGTCATCGCCAGGCTTCGCGACCCTCGAATGGTACCAAACTACGATGCCCGATGCCGGCGGCGCGCTCGTCGGCGTAAAAGCGCCGGCAGATGGTTTCTTGGCCGAAGTCCGGCCGGGCGTTGGTATTGGGATAGCCGCAGGCGAGATGCGGCGCATTGTCCGATCCGCGCTGATTCCGCTATCATGCAAGACCGGCTGAGACGATCTTGCCGGAGACGGTTAGCGCCATCTTTACTCGACAAAAAGGGAGACTTCCATGGCAACCGAGCTGCCGCCGATCAGGCGCATCGTCACCGCAATCAACGCCTCCGGAAAATCGTACATCGCCGAGGACGGGCCGCCGGCGCATGTGCGGCGAAATCCGACACGCCCCGGCTTCGTCGTCCGCAACCTGTGGGCGACCGGCGGCAATCCGGCGCCGCTCGGCGAACCCGACCTTAGCACCGAGATGCGCGGAGTCATGCCTCGGCCCGGTGGCACGTTTTTCAAAGTCATCGACATACCGCCCGACGACGAAGCCCTTGCGCCGGGCAGCCCGCAGGTCGCGAACGAGCCCGGCCTGAGGCACGACTCGAATGCCCGCCATCCCGGCATGCACGAGACCGACACCATCGACTACGCGATCGTTCTTTCCGGAGAAATCCACGCGCTGGTCGATGAAGGCGAGGTTCTTATGAAAGCCGGGGACGTCCTGATTCACCGCGGCACCAACCATGCCTGGGCCAATCGCTCCAAGAATATCTGCCGGATACTTTTCGTGCTGGTCGATGCCGGGCCGAAAAGATAGGCAGTGTCGCAGGCGAAAAGGCGATCAAGGTGCCGGGGTTGAAGCCCGAATTGAGAGCATCAGCGGTGTCGCTGCAAAGCAGAGACGTCCGGTCAGTGAAATAATCAGGCGCTGGCTCGAGGAACCGCTCCTGCCTCCTCGAAGGCGACATCAATCAGCGCGCCGCATCCCGGGCAGCAATACTCGCGATACGCCTGCCAGTCCTCGCGTACGGTCTTGTGGCCCAGCGAGCCGGGCCTGCGCGCACGCGATGGCAGGTAATCGTGATAATCGGCGCGCTCAGGGCAAATCACCGCGCCGCAGTCGCCGCAGGCAAGTACGTGCACGCCATCGGCTTCGCCCAGGGACAAGACCCCATAGAGCGGCTTGCCCAGGCGAAGCACCGGGCTTTGCTGCCGGGTCTGGATTCGCGCCGGCTCGGCTTGCGCCAGCCTTGCCTGACGCATGTCGGCCCTCAGCGCCGCGCTCGCGTGTGCATCGACCTCGCCGTTTGCGGTCAATACGACGCCGTAGGTATCCCGGCTGCGTTCCACGGACACCAGTCGTGCCAGGACGTCTTTTGCCACGCGCGCCGGATCGCGCCTGAGGGGATCGCCGAAACCTCCGCCGCCGCACCAGGCCGTGCAATAGACGTCCCCCGGTGCAAGCAACCGCGGCGGGATCAGCGCCTTCTGGGGTTGCGCCCCCTTCATGCGCATCAGCTCATCGACGGGTCGCAGGAGCCCGCGGTATTCGGCAGGAGACAATTTGAACGGATCGACGCCCAGGATAAACCCGGTTCTCGCCGAGTCGGCGGGATACCCGCCCGCCAGTCCGCGCGTGGTCGAGACCTCGACGCCGATGCCGCGGAATCCGACTCTCCATTTGGACGAGTTGTGGACCGCTACTGCGATTTCGCCTCCCGCTCCGCCGCGCATCTGTCCATGGCCGCAGGAATCGGCGCGCTGCCGCCGGAACAGGTACACGATCGGATAATTCGCTTCATGCATTTCGACATCGGCCATGATCGAGCCCGGGGCAAGCATGAAGGCGGCGGTGTCATCGCCGTCGTCGAACGGCGTTCCTCCGGTCCCGCCGCCGTTGGTGTCCAGCGTCAGGCCCCCCTGAAGCTGGCCGTACTGGTCGATTCCTCCCATGTAGACGGCGTTGACGTTGCCGTTCCACGGCGCGGTGACGGCATCGCTCAATCCTGCGGCCATCGCCATCTCGCTCACGATTTTCGTCACCACGCTCGACAGCAGGCAGAGCGGTCCGGGCGGGGCCGCAAACAGCGCGGCGGGATAGTGGGGGTTGTAAATGCAGCCTTTAGGCACCGAAATCCGGCACGAAGAGACCATCCCGCGGTTGGGAAGCAGGTCGGAGAATAGCGTCAGCACGAGCACGCTGAAAATCGCGCCGATCGTTCCCGGGAGGGCGGCGTTCACCGGCCCGGGGCACTGGGCAGAGGTACCGGTGAAATCGAAGCTGATGACCTCGCCACGCTTCTCGGCACGCACCTCGGTCTTCAACAATGCCGGGGCCAGGCCGTTGTGATCCGCGTAGCACACGTTATGCCACGTGCCGTCCGGGATCGCCCGGATCCGCTCACGCGCCTTGGTTTCGGTTTCGTTGATCATCTTCGCGAGAACGCCGCGCACGAACGCGCCGCCGTCCCGGGCGATCATTTCATCGAGCCGGGCAGCCGCAACGTTGTTCCCCGCGACCTTCGAAGCGATGTCCAGGGAGACCTGCGCCGGATTTCGCGTCGCCCGCTCGATCAGCCGGTAGACATGGTTGATCGGCTCACCCGCCCCGATCAGTTTCAGACACGGAATGCGGATTCCTTCCTGGAAGACGTCGGTCGAATCCGCGGTCCCGCCCGGGTCTTTCGCGCCCATCTCGATGGTGTGGGTGAGGCTGGCGATCCAGGCCACGATTTCCTCGCCCGCGAACACCGGGCGCGCAATCAGGATGTCGGGCGTGTGGATCCCCATGAGATAGGGTTCGTTGACGATGAACTGGTCGCCCGGATGGATGCCTTCGCGGTCCGCGGCGTAGCAATGGCGTATGAATTTGATCGCGGATTCGGTACCGGTCATGTGCGGCATCACGCCCGTATTCACGTAAGCGGCATGACCCTCGTTGTCGTAAATCGCGAACACGTATTCGCCGCACTCGGTGACCAGCGGCGAACTGGACGTTCTCACCAGCGCCCAGGCGCCCTCGCGCACCGACGCGGTTATCCGGTGCACCGCCACTTCGTATTTCACCGGATCGATCTTCGGATCGACATAGGGAAGCGGGCGCAGCACGTCGAGGACGATGGTTTCGATGACTTCGTCGATCGGCATGTCGCGGCGCAGCCCCGGAATGCCGAGCCAGGCGTCGGAATCCGGCCCGATCGGTCCGGACAGTCTTTCATTCATGGGCAAACCTCCCGCGCGCGTGATCCACCACCAGATTCCCGAAATCGTCGACCTGCCCGATCTGACCGGGCAATACCAGCATCGTCAGGTAGTCGTTCTGCACGAATGCCGGCCCTGGCATTTCCTGCTGCGGCGCCAGGTCGCGATCGGCATACACGGGAACGCGCTGAAAGCCCTGCCGCAGGGAAAAGCAGGCCTCCCGGTAGGCCTGCGGCGCCGCCGTACTCCCCGGCCGCGTACCGCGCCGCAGGGAGGGTTTCGGGTGCACTGCGATCCCGTCGACACCCAGGCCCACCAGTTCGATCGACGAGTGGGCAGACGATACGCTGGCACCGCCATAGAGCGCGCGATATTTCCGCTCGAAGCTCTCGCGTATGCCGGGCATGCCGTTCGCGGCAATCCATTGCGGGTCCGGAATTTCCACCGTCAGCTCGTGCACCTGCCCGCGATAGCGCAAGTCGAGAAAATACCTCGTCCTGGTCATCGCCGAGGCAGTGCCCTCTCGTTCGAACTGCCCGGTCAGCCGCTGTTCCAGTTCGGCGAACGACGCGGCCAGCCGCGCGAGGTCGAACGGCTCGCGCGCAAGCAGCGTGACCTGCTGCTTGTGCTTGGTATCGGCCAGGGCCACGCCCAGGGCCGAAAACACCTCGGCGTTGGCGACCAGAACCGTCCGCTTGACGCCGGAAATCTCGCCGTACGCAGCCGCATGCATCGGACCGCCGCCGCCGAAGGCGAACAGGACGAAGTCGCTCACATCGAAGCCACGCGCCCCCAGATAGACCTTGATCGCGTCGCTCATGTGGTGATTGGCCAGTTCGACCACGGCGAGCGCGGCCTCGGTGACCGACATGCCCAGCGGCCGCCCGAGCTGGACTTCGATCGCCGCTTTGGCCGCGTCGACATGGACCTTCAAACGCCCGCCCAGGAAACAATCGGGATCGAGATAGCCAAGGGTGAGCCAGGCATCGGCCAGGGTCACGCGCGCGCCGCCGGAGCCGTAGAACACCGGGCCGGGCTTGGACCCTGCGCTCTCGGGACCGAATTTGATGCTCCTGCTCGCGGAATCGAACCACGCGATCGTGCCCCCGCCCGCTCCGATCGACTGAATGTCCACGCGCGGCGTCAGAACCTCGAAGCGCGACATGACGCCGGCGGCGCCGAAAAACTCGCGCGCGATGATCTCCTCGCCCCGCCAGATGACGCTCACGTCGAAGGTCGTGCCGCCGACATCGGTCGTGATGACGTTGCTCTCGCCCAGCAGCTGGGCGAGGTATTTGCTGCCCATTACCCCGCCGACGGGCCCGGACCCGATGGTATTGACGGGACTCGCGTACTGCGCTTCGGTCACGCCGCCGAAGCACTGCATCGAAGCGACCGACTGACGCAATCCCTGTTCGGCCAATCGTTTCTGCAGTTCGCCCAGATAGCCCTTGACCACGCCGCCCACGAAGGCATCGATGACCACGGTATTGCAGCGTGCGTTTTCGCGCATCTTCGGCGCCAGATGGGTCGAAAGCGACACCGGGACATCGGGGGCGAGACTCCGGACCGTCTCGGCGAGCAGCAACTCATGGGCAGGATTGAGGAACGACCATAGCAGGCAGACCGCGATGGCATCCACTTTCTGGGCAAGCAGCGCGCGAACCGCCCTTTCCGCCTCCTCCGGCAAGAGCGCAATCAGCACCTTGCCGTTCATGTCGACGCGTTCGATGACGCCCGCGATGCATTGGCGTTCCACCAGCGGCACCGGCTGGCGCAGGCCGACCTGCCGGCGCATTTCTTCGTCCGACAATCCGGCCAGTCGTCCCACCGCGCGCTGAATAAAGGGCGTGTCCTCGAAGCCGGCGGTGATCAGCAGGCCGACGCGCGCGCCCCGGCGCATCACCAGCGCGTTGGTGCCGACCGTGGTTCCGTGTCCGAAGTAACGGGTCTTGCCGAGCAGGCCGGCCACGTCCTGCCCGGCGTTGCGCGCCAGGTCCTCCAGGCTCGCCATGACGCCCTCGACGATCGCATCCGGCGTGGTAGGGGCCTTGCCGACGAACAGATTGCCGCTGTCGTCGATGGCTACGGTGTCGGTAAAAGTGCCGCCGACATCAACGCCGAGATGGTACACGTGGCTCTCCTTCTAGACCGGCGAAACCGGAACCAAACGGGCTGCTTCGCTTTGACGCCCCTGCTCTCTCGATTTCGGACCGTTGCAACCGCGCAACGGTCCGAAATCGAGAGACGTATGCAAAACCAAGCTCTTCTCCAGAATCGCCGACAGTAAACTCGTAAATAACTCAATCAATCTGAAGATCATCCAGCCGGCCTTCGCGACGGCCGCGCCGAGCAGGAAATTTACTCCCCCGCCACGCAATCTCCAAGACTCGGGCGCATCTTCCCGCGGCTCGATCCGGCATACCCATTGACACGCGGGAAAACGCCGTGCTATGAAGCTTGGACTCGCAGCAGTGGGACGGCCATGTACAAGATCATCCGCATGGTGAAGCGCCGCAACGACCTGACGCTCGCCCAGTTCAAGGATTACTGGCTCGGGCAGCATGCGCTCATCGCGCGGCGCGCGCTGGAACGGGGGCTGATCAGAAAGGCGGTAGCGAGTGTTTCGACCGGAGAGGTGGCGCTCGGCGCCAAGGAACCGCCGTTCGACGGCATGGCCGCCCTGTATTTCAGCACGCTGGAGGATATCCGCGCCGCGATGTCCGGTCAGCTCTGGTCGGAGCTGACCGCGGACGCGGGCAGTTTCGTCGATCCCGGGGCGGCGGTGCTGCGCGTCGTCTGCGACGAGCACCTCATGTCGCAGAAGGAGGGCGCGGAGCAGGCGATCAGACGCTCGGGCCAGCTCAAGATCATCCGCACCGTCTATCGCCGCCGCGACCTGAGCCACGCGCAGTTCAAGGACTACTGGCTCAGAAACCACTCGGCGCTCGAAGACAAGGTCATCGCGACGAGCGGCGTGCAGCGCATCGTGGCCACGTTCGCAGTGCCCGATGCGGGGCGCGACGCGGACTTCGACGGCATGGTGGAATTGTATTTCGACTCCATGGACGATATCCGGACCATGTTCGCCGGGCCGGTACCGCAGATGATGCGGGCCGACGAGGAGAACTTCGTTCAGATGGACGCGCCCGCGGTACGCCTGATCGCCGAGGAGTACCTGATCGGCGAAACGACCGATTAGTGACTTACGAGCTTACTGTTGATGATTCCGGAGAAGAATTCGGTTTTGTTGTATACATCTCTCGAATTCGAACCGTTGCGCTTTGCAACGGTTCGAATTCGAGAGAGCAAAGGCGCCAGAGCAAACCAGCCAATTTTGTTCCGGCTCCGCCCGCTTAGGAGAAGGGAAAATGATCCAGGAAAAAGACATCAAGATGCAGGCTCGCGACGGGACGAAACTGGGCCTGCGCATCTACCGGCCGGAGGGCAGCGGCCCGTTTCCGGCACTGTTCGCCACCTCGCCGTACCGCTACGACAACAACGAACTGCCGGCGACGCCGCTGTTCCTGTGGCGCGAGACCGGGCCGATCGACTGGTACGTCGAGCAGGGTTACGCATTCGTCCATGCGGACGTGCGCGGCACCGGCACCTCCGAGGGCGAGTTCAGCTTTTTCGGGCGCGAAGAGCAGGAGGACCTGTACGACGTGATCGAGTGGATCGCGCGCCAGCCCTGGTCCAGCGGCAAGGTGGGCGGCATCGGGGAATCGTACTACTGCATGGCGCAGTGGTTCATGGGAATCCAGAATCCGCCGCACCTGGCTTGCCTCGGCGCCTACGACGGCTTGAACGATCCCTACCGGTACCTCGCCTACCGGGGCGGGATCGAAAGCGCTTTTCCGCTGTACTGGTTCAATTCGAGCGTGCGGGTACCCAACCTGTATCCCGCCAACGGCGACAATCCGCGCCAACTGGAGCGCGACTTCTATCTGGACGCGCAACAGCACCCGTTCTGCGATAACTACTGGAAGGAACGCACCGCCGCCCTGCATCTGTACAAGATCAAGGTGCCGACGTTCTCCATCGGCGTCTGGGCGAAACTGGACCTGCATCTTGCGGGAAATATTCTGGGGTTCCAGCAGGTTCAGGGGCCGAGCAAGCTCGCCATCACGGCGGCGCCGACTGCGGCGCACGCGCCGGTGGATTTCGCCAATCCTGAATTCCACAAGAAATACCTGCTGCCGTTCTACGACAAGTACCTGAAGGGCGCCAAGACGAGCTACGACGATCGGCCCAACGTCGAATACCTGGTCAAGAATACCGGCGTGGTCCGGACCTTCGATACCTGGCCCCCTCCCGGCACGCGCAGCAAGGCGTTCTATCTGGCGAAAGGCCCGAGCGGCTCGGTCACGTCGTTGAACGACGGGACGCTTCTGGAGTCCGCGCCGACTGCGGACGGCGGGAGCACCACCTATTCCTATCCGCATCCGAGCTGGGTGCTGGGCGTGGTGCCGGTGGGCCCGCAGGGGCCGGATCCGGCCCGCGGCGTGCTCACCTTCAACAGCGCCCCGCTCGCCGCCGACATGGAAATCGCCGGCCACGGCAAGCTCGTGATCCACGCCTCCTCCACGCGCCGGGACATGGATTTCATCGTCAAAGTGTCCGAGCAGTTCGCCCAGCCCGAGGAAGCCCGTGCCAAGGGGTCCCAGCCCGGATACGTCATCGTCACCAAGGGCTGGCTGCGCGCTTCGCACATGGAGCGCGACGCCGGGGACAGCGAGGAGATCCCCCGCTACGCGCACGCCAGGGCCACGCCGATCGAGCCGGGCAAGGTCTACAAGCTGGAAATCGCGCTGATGCCGATCGCCTGGCGGTTCAGGAAGGGCAACCGCATCCGGGTGGAAGTGTGCTGCGGCGATTCGCCGGTCACCGACGGCCTGTTCTTCCACATCTACCGTCCCGACAAGATCGGCGCCGACACCATCCACCACGATGCCACGCATCCGTCGCACCTGGTGCTGCCGGTGCTTGCCGCCGACTGAAGACCGGCGCAGGCCGGGCAAGCAAAGGGGGCGGCATGGGCAGACTGGACAATCGCGTTGCCATCGTCACCGGCGCCGCGCACGGGGAACGGGCGGCATTGGGCTCGCATTTTGCCAAGGCACTCGCCGCCGAGGGCGCGAAGGTCACGCTGGCGGATCTGAAAGACTGCGCTTCCGTCGCCGCCGAGATCGAATCGAGCGGCGGCCAGGCGCTGAGCGTACGCGCGGACGTTCGCGACGAGCAGTCGCTGCATGCGATGGCGCAGGCGACGCTCGAGCGCTTCGGCAGTATCGACATCCTGGTCAACAACGCCGCGGTCGGTTCGAATATCCCGCCGGTGCCGGTTCTGGAACTCGAGGCAAGCGCCTGGGACGAAATGTACGCGGTCAACGTGCGCGGGCCGTTCCTGTGCGTGAAGGCGGTGCTGCCGCAGATGCGCAGGCAGAAGTACGGCAAAGTCATCAACATCGGATCGGCGACGATCTATTCGGGGCTGCCGAACCGACTGCACTACGTCTCGGGAAAGGGAGCGATCCACGTCATGACGCGCTCGCTCGCTCGCGAACTGGGGCCGGACGGCATCTGCGTCAATACCATCGCCTACGGACTCATCACCAGCGCGTTGACCGAGCACGAGATGGAACAGGATCCCGCGCACAGGGCGCGGGTTTTCGGCCCGAGGATGATGCAGGTGCACGTGCACGTCGGTGACGTGTTGGGCGGTCTGGTGTTTCTCGCCTCGGCCGAGAGCGACCGCATGACCGGCCAGTGCCTCATGATCGATCCAGGCTCGGTTTGCCTGTGAGCGCGGCGCTGTCGCCGCCTGAATCGTAAGAGACCAGAGCGCAAAGCGAACGCCGGCCCGGGTTTCAGGGCAGGCATCCGGGCTTGGGCCTCGCAAGTTGTCATTGGATGGCTGGCGGTTCACAATCGCGGCACGGTGACCGCAGCGCCGAATTCCGGCAGGAAATCGATTTGAAATCGCCCCACCAGCCAGCAGGCAATCTGCCCGTCGAACTGACCAGCTTCGTCGGCCGGCGAGAGGCGCTGGCGCAGATCAAGGGACTGCTGGCCCACAGCCGGCTGCTGACGCTGACCGGCGCGGGCGGCGTCGGCAAGAGCCGCACCGCGGTCGAGGTTGCCCGCCAGCTTGCGCGGGCATGGCCTGACGGAACCTGGCTGGTGGAACTGGCCGGGCTCGGCGAACCCGATCTGCTGCCGAACGCGGTCGCCGCGGTGCTCGGGGTTCGAGAGCAGCCGGGCCGTCCTATTCAGGCCACGCTCGGCGGCCACCTGGAACAGCGGCAGCTGCTGCTCGTATTGGACAACTGCGAGCATCTGCTGGAAGCGAGCGCGGCGCTGTGCCATGCGCTGCTGCGCGGCTGCCCGGGACTGCGCGTGCTGGCCACCAGCCGCCAGCCGCTGGGCGTTTCCGGCGAGGCGACGCTCGCGCTCGCGCCCATGGACGTGCCTGACGATGCGCGGCTGGCGACACCCGCTTCGCTGATGCGGTTCGACGGCATCCGGCTTTTCGTCGAACGCGCCGCCACCGTGTCGCCGGGGTTTGCGCTCACGGACGAGAACCTGCAGTCCGTCGTCGCGCTCACGCGCAAACTGGACGGCATCCCGCTGGGGCTGGAACTGGCTGCGGTGCTGGTGAGGACATTGGCGCTGGGCGATCTGGTCGAGCGGCTGGACGACCGATTCTCGCTGCTCAGCGTCGGCAACCGGGCCGCGCTGCCGCGCCATCAGACGCTGCGCGCCGCGATCGACTGGAGCCACGGCCTGCTCTCGGAGGCGGAGCGGATACTCTGGCGGCGCCTGTCGGTCTTTGCCGGCGGCTTTTCGCTCGATGCCGTCGAGGCGGTGTGTGCGGACCAGCTGCTGCCGGCGGGAACCATAGTGCCGACATTGACCAGCCTGGTCGAGAAATCCATCGTCTCGGCGGACTCGGCCGCCGGGCGGGGGCGTTACCGGATGCTGGAAACCCTGCGCCAATACGCGCACGAGCGTTTGCTCGAGGCGAACGAGGAAGCGTCTCTGCTGCGGGCGCATTACGACTGGTGCGCCGCACTGGTTCTGCGGCCGGCCGGCGCGTGGTGGACCGGACGGCGCCAGCTCGACTGGCTGGCGCTCATGAAGGCCGAACAGTCCAATCTGCGCGCTGCGCTGGATGTCTGCCTTCGCCGTCCGGACAAGGCGGAGGCGGGCCTGAGTCTCGCGGCGCACCTGTTCCTGCACTGGATCGTCCAGAACAGCCAAGGCGAGGCGCGACATTACATCGACGGGCTCCTGGCTCAGACCTCGGCGCCAAGCGCCGGCCGGGCGGGGGCGCTGTTCGCGCAGGGTTTCATCGCCCGCGGCCAGGGTGACCTCGACTGCGCGCGCGCCTCGTACGACGAATGCCGCCGGCTCGGCCTCGCGCACGGGTACGAGCGGGAGCTCGGCTGGTCGATCGCCGGCAAGGCCATGCAGGAACTGGTCGTGCTGGCGACGATGGAACAAGCGGCGGCGCGCTCGGCGCATTTCCTCAAGTTGCGGGCCGATCTGAACGCCGCTGCCGAGTTGCTCGAGCGCTCCGGCGACAACGTCATACGCGTCTGGGCGATCTATCTGCTCGGCGATGCACACGCCCACATGGGCGACCTGGCCCGCGCGGAAGTCTACATGAAAGACAGCGTGGCACTCGGCGAATCAGCCGGCGATGTGTGGGCGCGCGCCAATGCGCGCGCCCGCCTCGGAATCGTCCAGTGGCAGCGAGGCGAACTCGATTCGGCGCGCGAGAACCTGCTCCAGGCCATTTGCGCGCAACGCGAGATGGGCCATCGCTGGGGCATGGCGATGAGCCTGGAGGGACTCGCCTACGTCAGCGCCTCGGCCGGCCAGCCCGAGAAGGCCGCCCGCCTTCTCGGCGCCGTGGATACGTTGTGGAACCGGGTGGGAACCAAGCTGCACGGATTCATGAAAGCGCACCATGACCGTTGCGCCGCGGCAGCAAGCGAAGTGCTCGGCGAGGCACGGTTCCGGGACAATTTTCAGCGCGGCGCCAAGATGGCGCTGCCCGACGTGTTGGCCTACGTGCTGGGCGAGTCGGAGCCGGCCGCGCAGGCTCAGCCCGACGCGCTCGCGCGGCTGAGCCGCCGCGAAATGGAGGTTGCGCGCCTGATCGCCGGCGGCGCGACCAATCGGGAGATCGCCGCCGCGCTGTTCGTCGCCGAGCGCACGGCCAAGACGCACATCGAACACATCCTGAACAAGCTCGGGGTCGGCTCCAGGGCGCAGATCGCTGTCTGGCTGACGCAGCACCAGCACCCCGGACAAATCGGTCCGGCCATCGGTCAACCGACCGATGCACGACCGGCACGGCGACCCTAGACTGCCCGGGATCGCCTGGTGTGCGAACCGAGTTGCGCGCGGCGCATGCTGATCGTCGACGCTGTCAGCGATTAAGACGCGGAATCGAGGGAGGGTGGAATGGCAAGCGAACGCAAGGCAAGGCTGGCGAAGGTCAATTACTGGGACGAGATGCTGGCCTTGCGCGACCGGCAGCGCGCGCAGAGAAAAAATGCGCTTCAGGTCATCGAAGAGCAGGAATTGCCGCTCGAATCCAACCGTCAGGGGCTGATGCGCTGGTACATGCATCCGTCGATCACTGACACCGCGCTGACGACGCTGCTCTTCTTCCACCAGGAGATTCCGCCCGGCGGCCGGTCCGGCAAACTGAAGTTCCAGGGCGGACAGGTCATGCTGATCATCGAAGGCAAGGGTTACACCATGATCGACGGCGTGAAATATCCGTGGGAGATGGGCGACGTGCTGAATCTCCCGCTCAGGAACAACGGCATCATCGTGCAGCATTTCAACAGCGACCCGGATAAGCCGGCGAAATTCGTCGCGGCCGAGCCGAACTGGTTCGCGTGCACCGGGGTGGACCGCGGCTGCGGCTTCGAGCAGCTCGAAGACGCCCCGGAATACCGCAGGCCCTGACCGATGAATTCGCATGTTCACGGCCATGCACATGGCCAGGACGCGAGCTCGCATGTCCATGCCACGGTCGACCATCTGGCGAATGATCGCGCCAACGGCAGCCGCATGCTGGTCCTGCTCGATGCGGCGTTGATGCACAGCATCGGCGCTGCGGCCGACGACGTGGTGCGCATCGCCACCGAGCGCGGCCGCAGCGTGCTCGCCCGGCTGGATGCGCCGAATCCGGCCGACGAGAACACCGGCGTCGTACGGATGGACCGCCTGGTGCGGCAGGCGCTCAAGGCCCATCTGAACGAGGAGGTGGAGATCAAACCGGCGCGGATCGGCCCTGCAAAGCGGGTCGAGCTGACGCCGGCGGTCGATGTCTCGACGGCTCACGACATCGTGCCTCATCTGAAGCGCGCAATGGTGGACAGCCGCACGCCGGCCAGCACCGGCGCGGTGCTCTATATCCCGTTCATCGACTCCCCGGCTGGTACCACCTACGAGATCCACAACGTTGAGGAAGGCGCGGGCACCGTTACCGAATCCACCGAGGTGGTTCTCCACTACGCCGATTCGCATCTGCCCGAGGGCGCGTTCGACGTGACGTTCGAGGACGTGGGGGGCCTGGGCCGGCAGATCAAACTGCTGCGCGAGCTGGTCCAGCTTCCTCTCAAGTTTCCCCAGATGTACCGCCATCTGGGGATCAATCCGCCGCGCGGCATTCTGCTCTACGGTCCGCCAGGCGCGGGCAAGACGCACATGGCAAGGGCCGTCGCCAACGAAATCGAGGCGCGTTACTACTATATCAACGGCCCTGACATCATCGGCACCTATACCGGGGAAACGGAAGCCAACCTGCGCCGGATATTCAACGAGGCGGGGCACCATGCGCCGTCGATCATTTTCATCGACGAATTCGACGCCGTGGCGCCGAAGCGGGGCGAGACCGGGGCGCATGCGGATATTCGCACGGTGACGCAGCTGCTGTCGCTCATGGACGGTCTGAAGCGCGTGGATTCCGTGATCGTGATCGCCACCACCAACCGGCTGGATTCGGTCGATCTGGCGTTCAGGAGGCCGGGCCGCTTCGATCGAGAAATCTTTGTCGGCCCCCCCGACGTGGCGGGCCGGCGGGAAGTCCTCGAAATCCACACGCGTGAAATGCCGTTGTCGGACGACGCTCAGTCATGCCTCGATGAAGTCGCGAGGCGCACGCACGGCTTCGTCGGCGCGGACCTGATGGAATTATGCCGCGATGCCGGATTGAGCACGCTTCGCCGCAGCGCGGGCAATCTCCAGGACCACCGGGCGGCGTTCAGGATTCCGTTGCATGATCTGCGCGTCGAACGGGAGGATTTCGAGACCGCGCTTTCCCAGGTTCGCCCCTCTGCCTTGCGCGAGACGCTGCTCAGCGTCCCGGACGTCGGTTGGCAGGACATCGGCGGACTGCAGTTTGCCAAGAAGCGTCTGCGCGAGATGGTGGAATACCCGTTGCGCAACCCGCAAGTCCTCGCCGCAACCGGACTGATGCGCCACGACGGCGCGCTGCTCTATGGCCCGCCGGGAACAGGAAAGACCCTGCTCGCCCGGGCGATCGCAAAGGAATGCGGGGTCAATTTCATTTCCGTGGACGGACCGGAACTGTTCACCAAGTGGCTCGGAGAATCGGAAGAAGGCATACGGCACGTCTTTCGAATCGCGCGGCAAGTCGCGCCGGCGGTGGTCTTTTTCGATCAACTCGACGCCATCGCTCCGATCCGCGGACAGCACAGCGGGTCCATGACCACCGACCGCGTGGTCAATCAGCTGCTCTCCGAACTGGACGGCGTCGAGCAACTCGCCGGGGTCATCGTCGTCGGGGCGACCAACCGCATCGACCTCATCGATCCCTCGATGCTGCGGCCGGGCCGCTTCGGCATGCGTATTCCGGTGCCGCTTCCCGATGCCAATGCGCGGCGCGAAATCCTGCAGATCAATCTGTCGGCGAACCAGGGCTTCGAACACAGGCGCGACCTCGATGCGATCCTGGATGCGCTGGCGCCCGCCACCGAAGGCTTTTCGGGGGCGAGGCTGCGGCAGGTATGCGACGAGGCAAAATGGATTGCGCTGAGAGCCGTCGGCTTCGCGCACACCGTGGCACCGACGCTCGTTCATGCGCTCGAGGCCCTGGAAATGATCCGTGAAGACTGAAGACAAGGGAGCACAGGAAAATGGCTGAAGCCGACAGAACCCGGGAGCGCGAACGTCCCCCGATCGCGGAAAATCCCTATGAGATGAACATGCGCAAGCGCAAGGAGCGGGCCGAACGGAACCGCGTTGGCCCGATCGTCATCAAACAATCCGACCGCGAACAGTTCGTCGCGCGTCAGGGGCGCCTGATGTTCTATCTCAATCCCTGGGCCTATACCGATACGCCTCTGCAGCAATGGCAGGTGTTCATGCACGAAATCCGCACCCGCTCCGGAAAGCATCGGCACCAGGGCGGGGTCATCATTTACGTGTATGAGGGCAAGGGTTACTCCATCGTAAACGGGGAGCGGGTGGACTGGAAA
>Ga0155954_1219_pt3 | contig 21094 bp, 19 predicted proteins | sample RifCSPlowO2_02_FD_107608 | JGI IMG/M metagenome (GOLD analysis project Ga0155954, IMG submission 107608) | Betaproteobacteria bacterium RIFCSPLOWO2_02_FULL_65_20
GCCAGCGCCGCCCGGATGCCGGGCACCGAGGCGCGGATGCGGGTGTCGTCGGTGACGCGTCCCGCGTCGTCCTGCGGCACGTTGAGGTCGGCACGGATGAAGACCCGCTTGCCGCGCAGGTCCAGGTCGGTCATTTTGAGGATGGGCATGGCAGTGTTCCAGTTCGTCGTTCCGGGCGATCTCGCACGCGGGCGCCGCCCGGGATCGATTCCGGCCGCTGGTCCTGGATTCCCGCTTCCGCGGGAATGACAGCGGCCGAGCCTACTTTGCGCTCATGAACGCTATGGCGGTATCCAACATCCGATTGCTGAAGCCCCACTCGTTGTCATACCACGCGCACACCTTCACCAGCGTGCCCCCTGACACCTTGGTCAGCGTCGCGTCGAAGATCGACGAGGCCGGGTTGTGGTTGAAGTCGATCGACACCAGCGGGTCCTTGTTGTACTCAAGGATGCCCTTTAGCGCGCCGTCCGCCGCCTGCTTCATCACGCTGTTCACTTCGTCGACCGTGGTTGAGCGAGCGGCGATGAATGAGAGATCGACCACCGATACGTTGATGGTCGGAACGCGGATGGCGAATCCATCGAGCTTGCCGTTCAGCTCAGGCAGCACCAGGCCCACCGCCGCGGCCGCGCCGGTCTTGGTCGGGATCATGGACATGGTGGCCGAACGCGCGCGGCGCAGGTCCTCGTGATAGACGTCGGTGAGCACCTGGTCGTTGGTGTAGGCGTGTATCGTGGTCATCAGTCCGCTCACCAGGCCGACCGAGTCGTTGAGCACCTTGGCCACGGGCGCGAGGCAGTTGGTGGTGCACGAGGCGTTGGAGATCACGGTGTGCGAGGCTTTCAGCACGTTGTGGTTCACGCCGTAGACCACCGTGGCGTCGACGTCCTTGCCGCCGGGTGCGGAAAGGACCACTTTCTTTGCGCCCGCGGCGAGGTGCGCGCCGGCCTTTTCCTTGCTGTTGAACAGGCCCGTGCATTCCATCACGAGGTCCACTTTCAGGTCTTTCCACGGCAGCTCGGCCGGATTGCGCTTGGCGCACACCTGGATGCGGTCGCCGTTCACGACCATCGCATCCCCGTCCACCACGACGGTTCCGGGAAACTTGCCGTGGGCGGTGTCGTAGCGGGTCAGGTGCGCGTTGGTCTTGGCGTCACCCAGGTCGTTGACGGCGACGAACTGGATGTCGTGCTTCTTGCCCCCTTCGTAGTGGGCGCGGATGATGTTGCGGCCGATGCGGCCGTAGCCGTTGATCGCGACTCGAATGGTCATTGATTGCTCCTCGCAGAAAGGTCCGGTTTCCTTCTATCGGCACCGTACAGCGACAGGCCCGTGCGCCGCTTGAGCCAGATCAAGCCGGCATGCCGCGTCGCTAGAGGACGCCCTTCACGGTCTTCACGACGTTCTCCACGGTGAATCCGAAATGCTTGAACAGTTCGCCCGCGGGCGCCGATTCGCCGAACCTGTCGATGCCGATGACCGCACCCTTGCCCGAATCGCAGGCACCCACGTAGCGGTGCCAGCCGTCGGTGACGCCGGCCTCGACGGCCACGCGCGGGATCCCGCGCGGCAGCACCGACTCGCGCCACGAAGCGTCCTGCCGGTCGAAGGCCTCGGTGCAGGGCATGGAGACGACGCGAACGGCAATGCCCTCTTCGGCAAGTTTCGCCTGCGCGGCCATCGCCAGCGCGACTTCCGAGCCCGTCGCGATGATCACCGCGCGGCAGGAGGGCGCATCGGCAAGCGTGTAGCCGCCGCGGCGGATCGCGGCGATCTGTGCCGTGTCGCGCTTCTGGTGGGGCAGATTCTGGCGCGACAGCAGCAGCGACGTGGGGCCGTCGCTGCGCTCCACGGCCGAGGTCCAGGCCGCCAGGGTCTCGAGCGCATCGCAGGGACGCCACACGTCCATGTTCGGCAGCACGCGCAGGCTCGCAGCGTGCTCCACAGGCTGGTGCGTGGGGCCGTCCTCGCCCAGACCGATCGAGTCGTGGGTGAACACGTACACCATGCGCAGCCGCATCAGCGAGGACATGCGCAGCGCATTGCGCGCGTAGTCGGAGAACACGAGGAAGGTGCTTGCGTAGGGAAACACGCCGCCGTGCAGCGCCAGCCCGTTGCTGATGGCGCACATGCCGAATTCGCGCACGCCGTAGAAGATGTAGTTGCCGCCCGAGGTCCGCGAGACGGCCTTCGAGCCGCTCCACATGGTGAGGTTCGAACCGGCGAGGTCCGCCGAGCCGCCGACGAGTTCCGGCAGCAGCGGCGCCAGCGCCTCGATCGCGTTCTGGGAGGCCTTGCGGGTGGCGATGCTCTCGGCCTTCGCGCTCGCCTGCTCGAGCGCCGCCGCGGCATGCTGCGCCCAGCGCTCGGGAAGCTCGCCTGCCATGCGGCGCTTGAACTCCGCGGCAAGATCGGGGTATTGATTCGCGTAGGCGGCGAACCTCTGCTCCCATGCCGCCTGCAATCCGACCCCCTTGGCGCGGGCATCCCAGGCGGCATAAACATGCTGCGGCACTTCGAACGGCGGATGGCTCCAGCCGATCGCCGCTCGGGTGGCAGCGACTTCCTTTTCCCCCAGCGGCGCCCCATGCGCCCCGCCGGTGTTCGCCTTGGTGGGCGCGCCCTTGCCGATCACCGTCTTGCAGCAGATGAGGCTGGGACGGCCGGTGACCGCCCTGGCCTGCGCGATCGCGCGGTCCACCGCGGCTACGTCGTGCCCGTCCACTGCGGGGACCACGTGCCATCCGTAGGCCTCGAACCGCCCGGGCGTGTCGTCGCTGAACCAGGCATCGATGTGCGCTTTTTCGGAGTCGATCGAAATGCGGTTGTCGTCGTAGAGCACGACCAGCTTGCCCAGGCCCAGCGTCCCGGCAAGCGAGCATGCCTCGTGCGAAATGCCTTCCATCAGGCAACCGTCGCCGACAAACGCGTAGGTATGGTGATCGACGATGTCCAGGCCGGGGCGGTTGAATTCGGCCGCAAGGATTCTTTCCGCGATCGCCATGCCCACCGCGTTGGCCAGTCCCTGGCCCAGCGGTCCGGTGGTGGTTTCCACCCCGGGCGCGCAGCCGTATTCCGGGTGCCCCGGCGTCCGGGAGTGCAACTGGCGGAAGCGGCGCAGCTCATCCATCGGCAGCGCGTAGCCGGTCAGATGCAACAACGAGTAGAGCAGCATCGAGCCGTGGCCGTTGGACAGCACGAAGCGGTCGCGGTCGGCCCATCCGGGATCGGCGGGATTGTGGCGCAGATGGCGGGTCCACAGCGCCAGAGCGATCTCGGCCATGCCCATGGGCATGCCCGGATGGCCGGAGTTCGCCGCCTGCACCGCATCCATGGCCAACGCGCGCAGGACATTGGCAGGATCGGCGGTTTGGCTCATGTGAATGCTCTAAGGTGTCAGAAATCAGACGGACAACGGCCGGCCTCGCAGCGACCGCAATTATCCCGGAATGCGGCCGATTTTTCCATCAGCCCGCCGACGGCACGGGCGGGCCGCTTCAGGCTGTCGCTTTCTTCGGCAGCGCCTGCACGCCCTGCGCCCGCCGTCGGATATCCACCAACTGCAGGATCATCGGGGTCAGGATCAGCTGCATGGCGAGTTCCATCTTGCCGCCCGGCACGACGATGATGTTCGGCCGCGACATGAAGGAATCGTGCAGCATCGACAGCAGATACGGGAAGTTGATGCCCTTGGGATTGGCGAAGCGGACCACCACGAAGCTCTCGTCCGCGGTCGGGATCCAGCGCGCGATGAACGGGTTGGACGTGTCCACGGTCGGCACGCGCTGGAAATTGATGTGAGTGCGCGAGAACTGCGGGACGATGTAGTTCACGTAGTCGGGCATGCGGCGCAGGATCGTGTCCACCACCGCCTCCTGCGAGTACCCGCGCGTCACTTTGTCGCGGTGCAGTTTCTGGATCCACTCCAGGTTGATGATCGGCACCACGCCTATCATCAGATCCGGGTGACGCGCGACATCGACATCGCCCGTCGCGACCGCACCGTGCAAGCCTTCGTAGTAGAGCAGGTCGGTATTCGCCGGCAGGTCCTCCCACTGCGTGAACGTGCCCGGCGGCTGCCGGTACGGCGCCGCTTCCTCCTCGTTGTGCAGGTACTTGCGACTGCGCCCGCCACCCGACTCGCCATAAACGCGGAACAGCGCCTCAAGCTCCTCGAACAGGTTCGCTTCCCGGCCGAAGTGGCTGAAGTGGTTGTTGCCCTGCCTGGCCGCCTCAGCCATCGCGGCCTTCATCCCGGCGCGGTCGAAGCGGTGAAACGAGTCGCCTTCCACGATCACCGCGTTGACGCCGTCGCGGAGAAAGATGTACTGGAAGGTGCGGGTGATCGAGGAGGTTCCCGCCCCCGAAGATCCGGTCACGGCGATGATGGGATGCTTTGCTGACATGAGTTGTTCCCGGTGAAGTCGAACCGCAGCGCTCAGTCCTGCGAAAACAGCGAGCGCGTGTTGAACAGCGGCGAGGCGTAAGGCTGATCCAGTCCCTGTCCGTGCTCGAGATGATACTGCTCGATGCGCGCCACCTCGTTCTTCGAGCCCAGAATCACCGCAACCCGCTGATGCAGCGCCGAAGGCGGGATATCCATGATCCGCTCGCGGCCGGTCGAAGCGCGGCCGCCGGCCTGCTCGATGAGCATCGCCATCGGGTTGGCCTCGTAGAGCAACCGCAGTCTTCCCGGTTTGTCCGGGTCCTTGGTGTCGCGCGGATACATGAACAGCCCGCCGCGCACCAGTATCCGGTGCACCTCGGCCACCAGCGAGGCGATCCAGCGCATGTTGAAATCCTTGCCGCGCGCTCCGCTGCGCCCGGCAAGGCACTCGGCGACGTAGCGCTGCACCGGCGGCTCCCAGAAACGCTCGTTGGAGGTGTTGATCGCGAACTCGCTGGCGTCCTCCGGTATGCGCATGTCCGGGTGGGTAAGGATGAACTCGCCGATCTCGCGGTCGAGCGTGAAGCCGACCACGCCCCGGCCGAGCGTGATCACCAGCATGGTCGTCGGGCCGTAGATCGCATAGCCGGCGCACGCCTGCTCGCTGCCCGGTTGAAGGAAATCGCGCTCCACCGGGTCGGTCACGCCCTCCGGTGCGCGCAGCACCGAGAAAATGGAGCCCACCGAGACGTTGACGTCGGCGTTGCTCGAGCCGTCCAGCGGGTCGAAGAGCAGCAGATAGCGCCCGCGCGGATATCGGTCTGGAATCGGGTGCGGGTGCTCGAGCTCCTCGGAAACCATGCCGGCGAGCTGCCCGCCCCACTCGTTGGTGCGCAGGAAAATCGCGTTCGCCAGCACGTCGAGCTTGGTCTGCTGCTCGCCCTGGACGTTCTCGGATCCGGCGCGCCCCAGCGCCTGCGCCAGCGCGCCCTTGCCAACCAGGGCCGCGATGCGCTTGCACGCCAGGTGGATGTCGTTCAGCAGCGCGGTGAAATTGCCCGTGGCGTGCGCGAACCGGCGTTGTTCGCCGATGATGAATTCGGTGAGAGTCGTCTCGCCCGGCATGCTTGCTCCTTCGGCTCCGCTTCCGGCACTAGCACGCGGTGGCGCTCATCGCGGCCGCATGCAGCCGCTCGAGCTGATCGAGCCCGAGGTAGGGCGCCCCGACCAGCGACGAACTGCGCAGATCGAGCGGCGCGTCCGGGTCGCCCAGGTCGTGCAGAAACAGGTCGGCGCCGGTGAGATCCTGCTGCCGGGTCCAGAGCGTGGGCGAGACGATGGTAAACAGCCCGGCCGCACGCGCCGCCTTGACGCCGCTCGCCGAATCCTCGAACGCCACGCACTCCGATGCCGACAGGGCGAGTTCGGCGAGCACGAGCTGGTAGATATCCGGCGAGGGTTTCTTGTGCCCGACGTGGTCGGCACAGACGATCGCCTTGAACCAGTAGTACGTTTCCTCGCCCAACGCGCCCGCGATCAGCTGGCGGACGTTCGCCGCGGTCGTGGTCGAGGCGATCGCCAGATCCTTTCCGGCGGCGTGCGCTTCGCGCACCAGCCGCGCGACGCCGATGCGCAGCGGCACCCGCTCCTCGGTGATGAGCTCGTTGTAAATCCGCGTCTTGGTGCGGTGGATCGGGCCCACGAGTTCGCGCAGCTTCGCCTTCTCGTCTTCGGGCACCCGCAGCGACTCGACGTAGGCAGCGACGCGCTCGTGCCCGCCGGAAATCTTCAGCAGCTCGGTGTACTCGTGCGGGCGCCAGTCCCAGAACAGGCCGTGCTCCAGGAACGCGGCGTTGAAGGCCTGACGGTGTACCTCCTCGGTGTCCGCCATCGTTCCGTCCATGTCGAAGATCAGTGCTTCCAGAGCCATGTTCGCCTCCTCGGGACCCAAAGCGAATGGCGTCTTGTTACGGCGCCATTATCAGTGTAGCGAAGGATCTGCTTGCTGACGAGCGCCCGGCAATGCGGATTTCCCGGCCAAGCGGCTGGCGCACCGAAACAAACGCCATGGCTACACGGTTTTGCCGCGGAACACGACCATGGCAGTGCCCTGCGTCTGCTTGTACTTGTCGTAGCCGACCAGGCGCACATGGTGAGTCGGATGCGCACGCCGGCAGGCCGCCGCCTCGGTGAGGATCCGGTCCACGCTGGTCTCCCCGAACATAGGCAGCTTCCACATGTACCAGTACGAGCCGGCCGTGTTCTCCGGCTCGGTGTGCTCGAGGGCCGCGTTCCAGCCCTTGCTCACGATATAGTCGACCTGCTTGCGGATCTGCGCCTCGCTCATCGGCGGCAGATAGGAGAAGGTCTCGAACCTGCGGCTCCCCGGATCGGACAGCCGCGACCGGTATTCCTGAATTTCGCTCATGATGGTTTGCGCCTCGTTTTGGGTTGGTCGCCGACAGCCCGCATCAGGCGCGGGCGACGTCGAGCTTGTCCACGGTATCGAACTCGAACTTGATTTCCTTCCAGGTCTCCATAGCCGCCTTGAGCTCGGGGCTGGATTTGGCCGCGGCCTTAAGGATGTCCTTGCCCTCCTTGTCGACGTTGCGGCCCTGGTTGCGCGCCTCGACGCAGGCCTCCAGCGCGGTGCGGTTGGCCGCCGCCCCGGCCGCATTGCCCCAGGGATGGCCGAGCGTGCCGCCGCCGAACTGGAATACCGCGTCGTCGCCGAAAATCGACAGCAGCGCGGGCACGTGCCAGACGTGGATGCCGCCGGAGGCCACCGCGAACGCGCCGGGCATCGAACCCCAGTCCTGATCGAAGAAGATGCCGCGCGAACGGTCCTCCTTGATGAATCGTTCACGCAGCAGGTCGATCCAGCCGAGGGTCGACTCGCGATCGCCTTCGAGCTTGCCGACCACGGTGCCGGTGTGAAGGTGGTCGCCTCCGGACAGGCGCAGCGCCTTGGTGAGCACGCGGAAGTGGATGCCGTGATGGCGGTCGCGGTCGATCACCGCGTGCATCGCGCGGTGGATGTGCAGCAGCATCCGGTTCTCGCGGCACCAGTTGGCCAGCCCCGTATTGGCGCAGAAACCGCCGGTGAGGAAGTCATGCATGATGATCGGCATGTCGAGCGACTTGGCGAACTCGGCGCGTTTGTACATCTCCTCCGGCGTCGGCGCGGTCACGTTGAGATAGTGGCCTTTGCGCTCGCCCGTTTCGGCCTGGGCCTTCTTCACTGCTTCGGCGACGAAGGCAAAGCGGTCGCGCCAGCGCATGAACGGCTGCGAATTGACGTTCTCGTCGTCCTTGGTGAAATCCAGTCCGCCGCGCAGGCATTCGTACACGGCGCGGCCGTAATTCTTGGCCGACAGCCCGAGCTTGGGCTTGATGGTGCAGCCGAGCAGCGGCCGGCCGTACTTGTTCATGATGTCGCGCTCGACCTGGATGCCGTGCGGCGGTCCGCCGCAGGTCTTCACATAGGCGATCGGGAAACGCACGTCCTCCAGGCGCAATGCCCGGATGGCCTTGAAACCGAAGACGTTGCCGACCAGGGAGGTGAACACATTGACCACCGACCCCTCCTCGAACAAGTCGATGGGATAGGCGATGAAGGCGTAGAAGCAGGTGTCGTCGCCCGGCACGTCCTCGATCCGGTAGGCACGGCCCTTGTAGTAGTCGAGGTCGGTCAGAAGGTCGGTCCAGACCGTGGTCCAGGTTCCCGTGGAGGACTCGGCGGCCACCGCGGCGGCGGCTTCCTCGCGGTCCACGCCCGCCTGCGGCGTGATCTTGAAGCAGCCCAGGATGTCGGTGTCCTTGACCTGGTAATCCGGTTCCCAGTAGGTTTGCCGGTATTCTTTCACCCCGGCGCTGTAAGCTTTGGCTGCGGATCGTTTCACATTGACCTCCTTCGCATGCTGCGTGTGTGCCCGAACTGTACGGCAGGCGCATTCATAAACACAATTCACATTTTCTTATCGTTTTGATAAGCTTTTGCTTATGTTCAACCGAACGATTTGACGGGACCGCCGGCATATGACGCTGAAACACGCGACCCTGCGCCAGCTCAAGGTGTTCGAGACCGTGGCACGCAAGCTCTCGTTCTCCCGCGCCGCGAGCGAACTGCACCTCACGCAGCCGGCGGTGTCGATGCAGGTGAAGCTGCTCGAAAGCCAGGCCGGACTGCCGCTGTTCGAGCAGATAGGCAAGCGGATCCATCTGACCGAGGCGGGGCAGGAGCTATACCGGCGCAGCCTTGCGGTGGCCGACGAACTGCGTGCGGCCGAGGAGTCTCTGAACTCGCTGCGCGGCCTGGAGCAGGGCCGGCTGCACGTCGCGCTGGTGTCCACGGCGACCTATTTCGCTCCGCCCCTGCTGGCGCGGTTCCTGAAGACGCACCCGGGGGTGACAGCGAAGCTTTCGGTCGACAACCGCGAGACCGTGCTCGCGCAGCTTGCGGCAAACGAAATCGATTTCGCGATCACGGGCCATCCGCCCGAGCACCTGGACACGGTTGCCGAGGCGTTCGCACCTCACCCGCACGTGATCGTAGCGCATCCCGCTCACGTGCTCGCCGGCAAGCGCCGCATTCCGCTGAAGCGTGTGGCCGCTGAAACCTTCGTCATGCGCGAGCCCGGCTCGGGCACGCGCGGGCTGCTCGAGCGACTGTTCGCCGGCCATGCGCTGCCGCTCAAGGTGAACATGGAAATGGCGAGCAACGAGTCGATCAAGCAGGCGGTGATGGCGGAAATGGGTGTTGCGTTTCTGTCCTTGCATACCGTGGGGCTCGAACTCGCTACCGGGCGACTGGCGACGCTCGACGTGCAGGGACTGCCGATCGTGCGCCACTGGTACGTTGTTCACCTGGCGCAGAAGCGCCTGTCGCCGATCGCGCTCGCGCTCAAGGAATTCCTGCGCCAGGAGGCGGGCACGTTCCTCGCCGGCTGGGGCACGCGACATCCAGCCGGAGCCGCCGCGGCCTCCGCGCTCTATAATTTCGGTGGACCCGCCTCGAGCGGCTGATCCGTACAGGGAGATGCACATGGCAAAATTGGCTTACATCGGACTGGGCGTGATGGGATTCCCCATGGCCGGCCATCTGGCCGTCAAGGGCGGGCATGAGTTGACGGTCTACAACCGTACCCGCGCCAAAGCCGAAGCTTGGGTCGCCAAATTCGGCGGCAAGGCAGCCGGTACGCCGGCCGAGGCGGCGCGGGGGGCGGAAATCGTTTTCTGCTGCGTGGGTGACGATCCCGACCTGCGCGAGGTCACCCTCGGTGCGAACGGCGCCTTTCAGGCCATGGCGAAAGGCGCGATCTTCGTCGATCACACCACGGCATCGGCAAAGATCGCGCGCGAGCTTGCCGCCGAGGCGAAAAAGCGCGGATTCGAGTTTCTGGATGCGCCGGTATCCGGCGGACAAGCGGGCGCCGAGAACGGCGCGCTCACCGTGATGGTCGGGGGCGACGCGCAGGCATTCGAGCGGGCACGGACGGCAATCGCGCATTTCGCGCGCGCGGTAACCCTGCTCGGGCCATCGGGCAGCGGGCAACTCACCAAGATGGTGAACCAAATCTGCGTCGCAGGCGTGGTGCAGGGTCTTGCCGAAGGGATCAACTTCGGCCTCAAAGCGGGCCTGGACATGAAACTCGTTCTCGATGTCATCACCAAGGGTGCGGCCACCTCCTGGCAGATGGAAAACCGCGGCAAGACCATGGTGGATGACCAGTTCGACTTCGGCTTCGCGGTGAACTGGATGCGCAAGGACCTGCGCATCTGCGCAGAGACCGCGCGCGAGACCGGCGCAGACCTGACGGTCACGAAGATGATCGACGGCTTCTATGCCGAGGTCCAGACAATGGGCGGCGGCCGCTGGGACACCTCGAGCCTGATACGGCGACTGCGAAAGTGACGATTCCATTCCAGTGGCCGGCGGATTACCTGCCGGCCATCGCTCCGCCCCGGCCCTTGCCCGAGTGCGCATTGTGGTTCGTGTTCTGCGGTTCGAATCTCCTTGTCTCCACCTCACCACCGGTGGCTCTGCCTCGCCTGGCGAGCCCGGAGAACATGGGATTTACGCCCCGACGCTCGCAATATCTGGGGGAGCTTACCGGCGTCCACTGTTTTTCCGGCGAAGTCGAGCCGGACACCGAGGCACCTCAGGGCTGGGCTTGGCAGAGCCTGCGCATGCTGTACGGCGTCCTCGAAGAGCCACTGTTCGCGCTCGCCGGGCGGGCGCTGCAGCTTATCGACTGGGACCGCACGCATCAGTACTGCGGCGCCTGCACCACCCCCACTCGCCCGAAGGACCAGGAGCGCTCGCGCGAATGCCCCGAATGCGGCCTCGTCGTCTATCCGCGGCTTGCGCCCGCGGTGATGTGCCTCGCACGCCGCGGGCCCGAACTGCTGCTTGCCCGCTCATCGCGCTTCGCGCGCGGCATGTACAGCGCGCTCGCGGGCTTCGTCGAGCCGGGCGAAACGCTCGAGCAGTGCGTGGAGCGCGAGCTGCGCGAAGAGGTCGGCGTGCGGGTTCGAAACCTGCGCTATTTCGGCAGCCAGCCGTGGCCCTTTCCGCATTCGCTCATGATCGCGTTCCATGCCGAGTTCGAGAGCGGCGAGATCAGGATAGACGGCGTCGAAATCGAGGATGCGCGGTGGTTCAACATCGTGAATCTGCCGCGCCTTCCTTCGAGAATCAGCGTCGCGCGCAGACTGATCGACTCGGCACTGGGAGAAATGCAGGCGTTGCGCTGACCGCCATCGCCAGCAGCGCAGCTCAGTTCCGCTCCACCCCGAGAAAGCGGAAGTTCGGCGCCGGCATCTTCGCGCACACGATGTCGGCAAGCGCCTGCCCGGCGCCGCATGCCATGGTCCAACCCAAGGTGCCGTGGCCGGTGTTGAGATAGAGGTTGGGAAACCGGGTACGACCGATGATCGGCAGGTTGGACGGCGTCGCCGGTCTCAGGCCGGTCCAATACTGCGCCGCATCCGGCTTTCCCGCGTTGGGGAACAGCTCGAAGCAGCGCCTCACCAGGGCCTGACACCGCACTTCGTTGATCTCGGTGTCGTAGCCCGCGAGTTCGGCGGTGCCCGCGACGCGCAGCCTGTCACCGAGGCGCGAGATGACGATCTTGCGCTCGTGATCGGTCAGGCTCACGCTCGGCGCCTCGTCGCCCGGCTCGAGCGCGATCGTGATCGAGTACCCCTTGACCGGATAGATCGGGAGCGAAATCCCGATGTTGCGCAGCGCGAACCGGCTGTAGCTACCGAGCGCCACCACGAATGCATCGGCGCGCACCGATTCCTCGATCCCGACCTCGTCGTCGATGACCACGCGAGACACCCGGCCCGCATCGAGTTCGATGCGGTTCACGCTGACGTTGAAGCGAATTTGCACGCCTTGCTCGCGCGCGAGTGCCGCCAGCCGCTGCGTGAACAGGTGTGCATCGCCGGACTCGTCGGAGACCGCATAGACCCCGCCGTACAGCTTCGCCTTTGCATGCGCAAGCGCCGGCTCTATGCCGACGCATTCGTCGGCTGACTTGATCGCGACATCGAATCCGCGCGCGCGAAGCAACGCTGCTTCCTTGTGTGCGTGCTCGAGCAGTCCGCGCGCGGTATAGATGTGCAGGATGCCCCGCTCGCTCTCATCGTAGTGAATGCCGGTCTCGCGGCGAAGCGCGCGCAGGCAGTCGCGGCTGTAACTGGCGAGCGCGAACGCAGCCTCGGTATTGCGCCGCGCGCGCGCCGGCAGGCACTCGATGAGAAAACGTGCCCCCCAGAGCCACTGGTCGAGGTCCGCGCGCGGCCGGAACAGCAGCGGTGCGTCCTCGCGGCCGAGCCACTGCAGCATCTGTAGCGGCGCAGTGGGATTGGCCCAGGGCTCTGCGTGGGAGACCGATATCTGCCCGCCGTTGGCGAAACTGGTCTCCAGGCCGGCCTCGGCCTGCCGGTCGAGCACCGTCACCTCGTGGCCGGCGCGGGCGAGATACCACGCGCTCGCGATGCCGACGACGCCTGCTCCAAGAACCACAACTTTCATATGCACCCGGACAACGAAAAAGGGGCAGCCGCAGCCGCCCCGTTCCTGGCCGCATCCGCGCCGACTACTTCGCCGCGAGCACTTTTTGCCGCTGCTCGCCCAGGCCCTTGATGCCCAGAGTCATCACATCGCCGGGCTTCAGCCAGATCGGGTCGGGCTTCTTGCCCATGCCCACGCCGGGGGGCGTGCCGGTGGTGATGATGTCCCCGGGCAGCAGCGTGAAGAACTGGCTGCAGTAGGAAATAAGTTTTGCCACGCTGAAGATCATCGTCTTGGTGTTCCCGGTCTGCATGCGCTCGCTGTTCACGTCGAGCCACATCTCGAGGTTCTGCGGATCGGTGATTTCGTCGGTGACCAGCCACGGACCGATCGGGCCTGCGGTGTCGAAGCCCTTGCCCTTGTCCCACTGGCTCGACGAGAGCTGGAAGGCGCGTTCGGAAACGTCGTTGAGTATCGTGTATCCGGCAACGTACTCGAGCGCCTTGTCTTGCGTTACGTACTGGGCCTTGGTGCCGATCACGACAGCCAGTTCCACTTCCCAGTCGAGTTTGGTGGAGTTGCGAGGCTGGACGACGTCGTCGTTGGGGCCGATGATGCAGGTGGTCGCCTTCGAGAAGATAATAGGCTCCGCCGGAATCGGATGATTGGACTCGCGGGCGTGGTCGGCGTAATTCAGCCCGATGGCCACGATCTTCGAGATGCCCGTGTAGGGCACGCCGAACCTGGGGTTGCCCCGCACCAGGGGCAACGACTCGGGACGGATCTTCCTCAGCTTCGCAAGGCCGCGCGGGGAAATCGTTTCCTGGTCGATGAAAGGAATAATGCCCGAAAGATCGCGTAACTGCGCCTGAGCGTCGATCATGCCGGGTTTCTCGAACCCGTTACGTCCCCAACGACAAAGCTTCATGCTTGCTTCCTTTCTCAGATTGACATGCCGCCATCCGCTCGGAAGGCAGCGCCGGGAGCGCACGCCGCCTCGCGGAAGGCGAGGTCCATAAACACGGCCGGATGAGGTCGTCGGCAGCGATAAAGGCGGTCCGCCTGCCTACCCCTCGGTCACGCAAATCCAGATGTCATTTCCCGATGTTATTGGTCCAAGCGCCCAATTATATCAGGGCATCCCCGGTATTCGACCGTTTTGGACGATCCGGGAGCTAGGAAGCCGGATTTCTCGGCCTTTCTCCCTCGCCCAACCCGCCATTTTGGGGGTAGGGGGCCTGCTTACCCTGTGGCATGGGCGCACAGGTGCCTCGGAACCGACTCCTTGACCACGGAACTCCGGTCGAATCCGGCAATTCCACCGCCGAAGCTGTCGATCGGGGTGCAAAAGCCACCTTTTCCGGACCCCTTGGGTGCAACCCGTCTTCGATGCGGTACCATTCGCCAAGTACCTTGAAATTCCTCGAATAACCAGCCTTCTGCGGATACTTATGCCCACCTCACCTATCGGTTTTCGCATTCTTCCCTCCCCGCCCCGCCCCGCGACGGGGCATCTGGAGCGCCTGGCAGAACTGCCGACGCCGAATATCAGCGACAACATGCAGCGCCACCAAGGTGCCGCGGCGGGGCTGCGGCCCTACCACCGTGGCGGCAAGCTCGTCGGCCCGGCCTTCACGGTCAAAACTCGCCCGGGCGACAACCTGCTCGTGCACAAGGCGATCGACATGGCTCGCCCCGGTGACGTGATCGTGGTCGACGCAGGCGGCGAGGTGGCCCAGGCGATCATCGGTGAGATCATGACGGCGCACGCGGCCAAGCGCGGAATTGCCGGATTCGTCATCGATGGAGCGATCCGCGACGCGGATGCGATCGCCGGCTCAGGCCTGCCGGTGTTTGCGCGCGGCGTCACCCACCGCGGGCCTTATAAGGACGGCCCGGGGGAAATCAATGTCGCGATCTGCATCGCCGGCATGGTGGTAAATCCCGGCGACATCATCGTCGGCGACGCCGACGGGGTGCTTGCCCTGCCCCAGGACATGGCTGCGGAAGTCATCGCCGCTGCCGCCGCCCAGAGCCAGAAGGAAGAAGCCACGCTCGCTGCCATCGCGGCCGGAACCATCGACCGCCGATGGGTGGACGAGACGCTGCGCCAGAGGGGCTATGTGCTTCCCGACGCACCGAAGAAGGACGGGAACTGACGCGTCGCGTCCGGTGCAAGCGGAGAGTCATCCGCCACTGGCCGAAACCGCGCAGGCGGTCTTGTTTTGGCTTTTATCAATCTCCCTATTTCGGGAAGTTGCAACTTCGCAACTTCCCGAAATAGGGAGACCTGTATAGACCCAAAATCTTCCCCGAAGTCTGGCTAACCTTCAGCGGCAGGCGGCCATAGCCTCCCCAGGGCGCAGAAGTAAGGTCATGCGGCCCGGCGCTTGACCTTCTTCCGTGGCTTCGGGGCGGGGACCAGCACGGTTCCCCGGCACTTCTTCGTCCCGCACCAGCAGGGCCAGCGCGCCTTCACCGTTTTGGTGAGCCGCTCGCCGGCCTCGATGGCATAGTCGTAGGAAAGCTCCTCTCCGGGCCGGATGTCGCGGATGGCCCGCACGTATATCCGCTTGTCCTTCTCGTAGGTATCGCAATTGGAGTCGCAGGCGTGGTTGATCCAGCGTGCAATGTTGCCTTTGGCGCCGCCGTCGATGTTGAGGTCATGTTCGACCCCAAACACGAAAGTGTGGTTCAGGTCATCCATGTTCTCCGGATAGCGGCGTCCGGATTCCGCTTCGCCGATGCGCTCACCCTTGTATTCGCACACGGTTTCCCCCTCGCGGAGGCGGCGGCGCGCGAACACGCCGCGTCCATGTATGCCGGAGCGCCGCACAACGATGCGCGGACCACGACGTCTTGCCTTGCTGCTGCTCATGTCTTGACTCTCTGTTCTCTCAAAGCGGGAAATGTTGCGCTGCCTCCAAGCCGCGGTCCAGCCTCGCAGTACAGGCGTCCGGATATCATTGCTCCCGGATATGCGCTAGATTATGCGCATGGGCTTAGCCGGCCTCATCAGCGGTCTTGTCAGCAGGCGGACAGCCAGCCTCTTGGCGGCCGCTGCGGTCGTTGCTTTCGCCGCATCGGCGCATGCGGCGAAGCACCCGAAGAAATCGGCCCACGGCGCCATCGCCTACGAGCCGACCAGTCGCGCAACCGGGTACAGCTACGACTTCAAATCCGCCCGCGAGGCCAAGGTCGAAGCGCTCAAGCAATGCCGTGATCCGGCCTGCGAGGTGGTGCTGAGTTTTCACAATGCCTGCGGCGCCGTCGCGCAAGGTCCGGGCAAGCCGTTTGCCGTCACGGGCGCCACACGCGCCGAAGCGCAGACCAAAGCGCTGCGCCTGTGTGGCCACAAGGCGTGTGAGATCGTCGCCTGGGCCTGCACCAAGTAGCGGGCGCGATTGTTTCGGCACAGTCTCATCCAGGGCAAGCATGCGGGGATGGCTCCCCTCATCCTGTAGCGAATACTAAGCGGCGCGGCGCTCGCGGCGCCGCTCGCTGTCGGTCAGCAGCCGCTTTCTCAGGCGTATCGACTTGGGCGTGATCTCGATCAGCTCGTCGTCCTCGATGAACTCGACGGCGAGTTCCAGCGTCAGCTTGATCGGCGGGGTCAGCAGAATCGCGTCGTCCTTGCCCGACGAACGCACATTGGTGAGGTGTTTTTCCCGGACCGGATTGACCACCAGGTCGTTGTCTCGGCTGTGGATGCCAACCAGCATGCCCTCGTAGACCCGCTCCCCGGGGCTGACGAACATGCGGCCGCGCTCCTGCAGCTTCCACAGAGCGTAGGCCACCGCCGCGCCCTGCTCGCCGGAGACCAGCACGCCGTTTCGCCTCGACGGAATGTCCGGCTTCATCGGCGCGTACTCGTCGAACACGTGGCTGGCGATGCCGTTGCCGCGGGTCAGGTTGAGAAACTCCGACTGAAACCCGATCAGACCGCGCGCCGGGATGCGATAGTCCAGCCGCACCCGCCCGCGGCCGTCGGACTGCATGTCGAGCAGGTCGCCGCGACGCGCGCCGAGCGCCTCCATGACCGGACCCTGGTGGTGCTCTTCCACGTCCGCGGTGAGAATCTCGAACGGCTCGCATTTCGCCCCGCCGATTTCCTTCACCACCACCCGCGGCCGCGACACGGCAACCTCATAGCCCTCGCGGCGCATCGACTCGAGCAGTACCGTGAGATGCAGCTCGCCGCGCCCCGACACGATGAACACATCGGCATCCTCGGTGTCCTCGACGCGCAGCGCCACGTTGCTCTGCAGTTCCCGCGTCAGCCGCTCGCGCACCTGCCGGCTGGTAACGAATTTCCCTTCCTGTCCCGCGAACGGCGACGTGTTGACCTGGAAATTCATGGTCAGCGTCGGCTCGTCCACCTTCAGAAGAGGAAGCGCCTCGGGCTGCTCGACATCGGTGAGCGTGACGCCGATTCCGACCTCCTCCACGCCGGTGACCAGCACGATATCGCCGGCAAGCGCCTCCTCGAGCGACACTCGCTCCAGGCCCCTGAATCCCATCACCTGGTTGACCTTGGCCCTGACCGGCACTTCGTCGCCGTTCAGCACCAGAATCTCCTGCGCCGGACGCAGCCGGCCGCGGGCTATGCGTCCGACGCCGATGCGTCCGACGTAGCTCGAGTAGTCCAGGTTGCTGATCTGCAGCTGCAGCGGCAGGTCCGGATCGCCCTTGGGCGCCGGCACGCGGCTGAGTATGGTTTCGAAAAGCGGCCGCATGTCCGCGCTCGGCTTGTCCAGTTCGAGCGTTGCCCACCCCAGCAGTGCGGACGTGTAGACCACCTGGAAATCGAGCTGCTGCTCCGATGCGCCCAGCTTGTCGAACAGATCGAAGGTCGCATTGACCACCCAGTCCGGACGCGCGCCCGTACGGTCGATCTTGTTGACCACCACAATCGGCGCCAGGCCCTGCGCCAGCGCCTTGCGGGTGACAAAACGCGTCTGCGGCATCGGCCCCTCGACCGCGTCCACGAGCAGCAGCACCCCGTCGACCATCGACAACGCGCGCTCGACCTCGCCGCCGAAGTCGGCGTGGCCGGGCGTATCCACGATGTTGATGTGCACACCTTCGTAGTCCACCGCGGTATTCTTGGCCAGGATGGTGATGCCGCGCTCGCGCTCCTGGTCGCTCGAGTCCATGACGCGGTCGGTGATGTGCTGGTGCGCGGCGAAGGTGCCGGCCTGGCGCAGCAGCTTGTCGACCAGCGTGGTCTTGCCGTGGTCGACGTGGGCGATGATGGCGAGGTTGCGTACGGGACGGGAAATGCGGGACATGAGGAGGAGCACTGCAGTAACGGGGCAGCATTGTACCAGCAAAGCGACCGCGGCAGCGGGGTATGCCGCAGGCGACTCCCTTTGCTGCCTGCGGCACAGACGGAGTTGGCGAAGAGTCGGGGTTTGGATTTTTCCCGCGATGTTGCGCGGACGGTTCCCCGTCCGCGCGGATCCTCGATCAGACACGGATGATAAAACCATCCGCGCCTGATCGAGGATCTTGTATAAAACCTTCCCTGAGCCTTCCTGGTTTTAACCAAAACCGCGTTTCCCGCACGGATGCTTTTTATCCGTGCGGGAAACGCGGTTGGCGCGCGCAGCGCGCAGGTCTTCCCGTCGCAAAGCCACCAGCTGCTATTTCAGCTTCAGCAGCTTGCGCGCGTTGCCTTCATAGATCGCCGAGCGCTCCGCCGGCGTGATCTGCAGCTTGTCGAGAATCTCCGTCGTCCAGCGGATGTACGCCGAACCCTTCTCCGGGTCGAACGGCATGTCGGAGGCAAACAGGACATGGTCGGCCCCGAAGAACTCCAGCCCGCACACCATCGCCGCGCTCGAGCCGAAGGTCGCGGTGTCGGCGTAGAACAGCTTGAAATAGTCCAGAGGGCGTTTTTTCAGCTTCTTGAGCAGCAGCGTGTAGTCCTCGTCCGAGGTCCGGGTGCCCAGCTGATCCCAGCCCGGACCAACGCGCCCCTCGAAATACGGAATCATTCCGCCCAGATGATGGGTGATGATCTTGAGGTTGGGATGCTTGTCGAACAGGCCCGCGAATACGATGTGCGACATGGCGACGCTGGTCTCGTAGGGCCAGCCGAAAGTCCACCAGATCTCGTAGTGGCTCTTCTTTTCGCCTTTGTAGTCCACGACATCCGCGCCGCGCGCCGGGTGCATCCAGATCGGCAGGTCGATCTTCGCCATGAGATCGAAAAGCGGCATGGTCGCCGCGTCGGTGAGCGGCCGCCCGTTCACGTTGGTAAACACCTGCACACCCACCGCGCCCAGTTCATTGACCGCGCGCGTGGCCTCCTTGAGCAGGCCGTCCGGGTCGTTCATCGGCAGCGAGGCGATGAAACCGGGGAAGCGCTTGGGGTGCTTGCGCACCAGCTCGGCCATGCCGTCGTTGCCGAGCCTGGCCAATTCGTTGGCGATCGCCGGACCGCCGAGCGCCTCGATGGGCGGGTTGGGGAGGCAAATCACCTGCGCGTAGTCTCCGAACTTGTCCATGACGCGAAAGCGCTCGTCCAGATCGACCATGCACGGTATGTCGCGCACGCGCTTGTGCATGTCGATGGCCTTGGCGGTCGGCACGACTTCCAGCATGCGGTCCCAATAGCTCTTGGGGGCGATATGGTTGAAAATGTCCAGTTTCACGATTCACTCCTCTTTCACGAAAATAATCCAGTTTACCTTGCCGAAGCACCGCGGGATAACCGACAGATCGAGACAGAGGACTGCGCCCCATGACCCGTCAGTGTTCCGAAACCATGCATTGCTAGAATCTTAGCATGCTCGAATTCCCTTCATCGGCTGCCCCGCGGTTTTTCGTCGACGGGCCGCTCGCCCCGGGCGCAGAGGTCGATCTGGCGGACCGCGTCGTGCGGCATGTCGCCGTGCTGCGCCTGCGCATCGGAGATCCGCTCACGCTTTTCGACGGCTCGGGCGGCGAATACGAGGGCACCCTGTCCCGGGTGACCAGGAATGCGGTGCGCGCGCGCGTGCTCGCCTGGCGCGACCTGGAACGCGAGTCCGGCATCCAGATCACGCTCGCCCAGGGGCTGTGCGCCAGCGACCGGATGGATTTCGCGATGCAGAAAGCGACCGAGCTCGGCGTGCGCGCGATACGGCCCCTCGCCACGGAACGCAGCCTGGTACGCCTGTCGGAGGAGCGCGCGGACAGGCGCCTCGCCCACTGGCGCAACGTGGTGACCGCCGCCTGCGAGCAGTGCGGCCGCAATCGTCTGCCCGAGGTCCACGCCGTGGCGACGCTGGGCGAATTCCTGTCCGGCGCGCACGCCGACGCACAACGGCTGCTCCTTTCGCCCTCGGGTGCGGTCCGGCTGCGCGAACTCGCGCCCGCCGACAGGGTCATCGTACTGATCGGCCCGGAAGGCGGTCTGTCCGAGGATGAGCAGGGCCGGGTGCGCATGGCGGGTTTCACTGCAGTCCGGATCGGGCCGCGCGTGCTGCGCACCGAGACTGCCCCGCTTGCGGCCATCGCCGCGCTGCAGGCGATGTGGGGCGACGTCTGAGTCCGTATCCACTATTAACCTCATTGGCGAAGGTTTTGGCTTCTATTCCGTCTCCCGAATTTGGGACGTTGCGAAGTTGCAACGTCCCAAAATCGGGAGATCAGGGAATGCAAAACCCGGAGAGCCGGCCTGGTTCCGACCACCCGCCTCTGAACCAGCGTGACACCGGCTCTGAGCTTGCCTAGAATCGAGCGCTTCAGGGAGAAAGCCGATGCAGATCGAATCCGATGCGCAGTTCGTTGCCTGGTTCCGGTCGGTGGCGCCCTATTTCCACGCCTTCCGCGGCAGGACCTTCGTCGTCGCCTTTGGCGGCGAAGTGGTGGCCAAAGGCAAGTTCATCGCGCTTGCGCACGACATCAACCTGCTGCACAGCGCAGGCATCCGGCTGGTGCTGGTGCACGGATCCAGACCCCAGATCGAAGCGCAGCTCAAGGCGCGCAAGACCCGCTCGCGCTACAAGGACGGGGTGCGGGTCACCGATCCGGTGGCGCTCGAATGCGTCAAGCAGGCCGTAGGCGTGCTGCGCGTCGAGATGGAAGCCCTGTTGTCGCAGGGGCTCCCCAACTCGCCCATGGCCGGCGCCGCCATCAACACGGTCTCGGGCAACTTCATCACCGCCCAGCCCTACGGCGTGCACCACGGCGTGGATTTCCAGTACACGGGCGCCGTGCGCAAGGTCGATGCGGCCGCGGTCACCGCATGCCTGGACGCAGGCAACATCGTCATCATCTCCAACATCGGCTACTCGCCGACCGGAGAGGTGTTCAACCTGTCGATCGAGGACGTGGCGGTGGCCACCGCCAAGGCGCTCCTGGCCGACAAGCTCATATTCCTCACCGACCGGCCGGTCGTGGACGAGCAAGGCGAGCTTGTCGCCGAACTGTCGGTGCAGGAAGCCGCGCAGCTGCTCGCCGGCGGCAAGCAGCTCTCGGCCGACACGCGCCTGTACCTGGAGCACGCGATGGAGGCGGTGCGCGGCGGGGTGCCGCGCGCCCACCTGGTGTCGCACCAGGTGGACGGTGCGCTGCTGATCGAGCTGTTCACCCGAGAAGGCTCCGGCAGCATGCTCACCGCCGACAAGCTGGAAAGGCTGCGCCCGGCCACCATCGACGACGCCGGCGGAATCCTGCAACTCATAGAACCG
>Ga0155954_1189_pt2 | contig 20975 bp, 17 predicted proteins | sample RifCSPlowO2_02_FD_107608 | JGI IMG/M metagenome (GOLD analysis project Ga0155954, IMG submission 107608) | Betaproteobacteria bacterium RIFCSPLOWO2_02_FULL_65_20
CGATGTGCGGAGTTCTGAGCACGGGATGACCGTAGCAGCCGAGATGATCGGCGCGCTGCTGATCGGTGATAAACAGAATGAAGTTCGGCTGGGTGGAGGGCATCGGCGTGGTCCCTGGATCAAAGTCGGCCAAGCCGATTATGGCAGCGAGTTGCTACGATTGCTGAAGATGCTTGCCGATACAGGAGTTCCATAAAATGCACAGTGCGATTCCAATCGCGCTCCCGGCCGCTCAGGAACAGGCCCGGCTCGGCGAAGTGTTCGGCGAAGCTTGCCGCATCCCGTTACCAGACCCTCATTTGTACGGACTCTCGGCCGCCTGCCCGGACAATTTCTTCGCAGCGCCCGCTGCAGGCGTCGGGATGTAGTGCAACGGAACCGTCCCGCCTGAAGCAGCGCGGCTGCGAGCCTGCCCCGGTGTCTCGATCAGCGCCGCCGCGGCCAGCGCGGCCTTCCGGTCCACCTCCACCGGGCCGGGTTCGTCCGGCGGCGGCATCATGCTGGCGTGGTAGTAGGCGATGGTCTTGTGCGCCGGATCGACTTTCCTGGAAGGATCGTTGTCGCGCTGGTTGGTGCTCTTGGGCGTGACCGCCACGCCGTCGATAAGTTCGTGGTCGAACCACCACTTCTTGACCGAATTGCGCTTGCCGTTTCCGACGCGATCGTCCAGCCAGGTGGCAATCGGCACCAGCAGCGGCTTCAGCCATAAAGCGTTGATGCCCATCCAGCTTGCCGAGCGCGTCAGCAGCCCGCCATCGGCATCCACCACCTTGTTGATCGGGCACATCTTCATGCAGCGGCCACACGCCGAGCCCTTGGGATTGGTCACCCGGTAACGCGCGCACCGCTCCACGTCCGGTTTCCACATCTCATAGCCGTTGAACATCACCTTGTCGCCGAACGGTATGGCGTTGCAGGGGCACTCGCGGGCGCATTTCAGGCAGTTGCCGCAGAAGGTCTGCAGGCCGAAGTCGATCGGTTTGTCGACCTCCATGGGCAGGTCGGTGGTGAGGACCACCGACTTGAATCTCGGCCCGACGAATGGATTGAGCACCAACTCGCCGATGCGGCTCAGTTCTCCCAGCCCGGCCCAGAGCGTGAGCGGAAGCTGGAGCACGTCGCTGTCCGCGTTGGTCTGCGAGCGCGCAGGGACACCGCTGCCGCGCAGGAACTCGGCCATGATCCCGGCGATCTCCGCGCCGCGCAGGTAGCCGCGCATCGACTGCGCCCCGGAGATCCAGTCATCCCCGCTCGCCCCTTCCATGGTGTCGTAGCCCTGGTCGATCAGCATCACCACGGCATAGCGGTGATAGGGCTTGATCTCGGTGCCGTCCTCCTTGTGCGAATACCACGCGTAGCGGGGAATCTCGCAGATCCCCGTCAGGTCGGATCCGAGGAAATACGACAGTGACTTGATCGCGCGCGCATTGGCCGCGGCGTCCCCGAAGCCGGCCGCGGGCGGGCCGCTCGCCTCGCCGCCCTGAAACGGAATCAGGGCACGGATGGCCTGGAGCAGGCTGTAGGAAAAGGGCGTCTTGAACGCGAATCGCACGCGCTCCCGCTTGGCCTTTTCGCCCAGATCTCCGTGCAGCGCGCGCTGGAAAAACGCCGCGCGCTTGGACACCCGCGGCACCTCATCGTCCAGGATCAGCGTCGTCGGCCGGTCCGCCCGCTTGACGGTCTCCATCGCGTAGCGGCTCAGGTGCGTGGCGCGCTTCGCCTGGCGATTGCGCTCGCGGCCGGACTGCGCGCCGTTGATGCCCCACCAGTAGCGCAGCCCCGTGGCCCCTGGCCCCAGCGCATCGGCGCGTAGCGGGCGATCCGGGATCAATTCGTAGTCGGTGGAAACCGCGGCCACCGCAAACCGCGGCCCGAGATACGGGTTCTCGATGCCCTCGCCTGCGCGCACCGCGACGCCGGACAGAACCGCGAGTTTTTCCAGGTCGAGCGCGGCATCTCCGGCGACGTGCCCGCGCGCCGCAAATCCCATGCAGCGGATGTGCCCGGCCAGCACGGCGATGATCTCCGCCGCGCGCATCTCGGCAACCGCCCGAACGGCGTCCCTGGTCCAGCCATAGGCAATATTGTCCGGCTCGGGCAGCCGCGCATACGCCACCAGTATGACTACGGCGAACGCCTGCGCGGTCTTCTCCGCTCGTCCTTCCGAATCAGGCAGCCACGCCGAATCCGGCACCCGGCAGATGCCGACCTGGCTCGCGTCCATGAAATAGGCGGCGCCCTTGATGTCGGCCACACGCGGCTCGAGTTTGTCCGGCAGAGGCGCGCGCGCAGGAGCCACTTTCCCGTCGACAAATCGCAGATAGATCTCGCGGTAGTGGTCCGCCGCTCGGGCGAACAGGCTTTCGCGCGCCGCTTCGCTGGAATTGGGGCGCGGCGGGGTCTGCCGCTCGCGCTCCAGTACGCCGTCGTCGCGCGGCAGCACCTCCAGCGGGAAGGGTCCGATATGAAACGGCCGCTCCTTGGATTGCGGGTGTATCAGCATGCTTGGATTTCCTCCCCGCGCCGCTTGCGCATGCTCATGTGCAGGGCGACGTGCGTGCACTGCCGATGCAGGCGTCCGGCGGCGACGGGCTGTTGGTCACGCCGATCGATATCACGCACCCGGCCGTCAGCAGGCACAGGCAAAGCACCATCGCGCGCGTCGAGGCCGGCATATTGAAATTCTTCCGCGAGATTGAGGCGTATGGCGCCACTGGCGCATCATATTGCCATTGGCGTGCTACCCTCGAATACAGTTTACAGGAGGAAGATCATGACCCGCAGCATACTTGACGAAGCACACATCCACCCCTCGATCCGCGAGACCGTTTCCGGCAACCATGCGGACATCGTGCGCGAGGTGCAGGGCGCGCTGGCCGCCAACGCCGTGGTCGTCGTCGGCATGACGCAGAACCCGTTTCCGAAAAAGGCGCGCAAGCTGCTCGACTCGGCCGGCGTTGCCCACAAGTACCTTGAATACGGGAGCTATTTCTCGGGCTGGCGGCGCCGCAACGCGCTGAAAATGTGGTGCGGGTGGCCCACCTTCCCGATGGTGTTCGTCAAGGGCGTGCTCGTGGGCGGAGCCGATGATCTGGAACGCCTGCTCAAGAGCGGTGAACTCAAGCAGATGCTGGGCGGCACGCCCGGCGGCGCGGTTGGCTGAACGGGCCGGCCGCGCCGCACCGTGGTCAACGAAGAATTCGATCGCCTGTTCCCCCGGCGGGGCGCAATAGGCGCATACTTCTACACCGTCAGGCGTGGGGATTCCTCATCAACCATTCTTCTCCCGAGATCGGTCGCGAACGCGACCGCCCCCTTCGCAGTAGCGAATATCGGGCTCAGACCGGGAAACGCCTGGCTCTTGGAGAGTTTCTTGTCGCAAGGCAGCCGGGTCATGGTGAGTCGCGGTTGCCACTTCTTGTCGCTAGGCAACAGACACGCGCCCGCCTCTATCAGATATTGCCCTCGCTCCTCGCGATGAGTCGGCATGATGTCCTCCGTATAGCCTGCGGCACGGTATCACATATACGGATATCGCTTGCGGCCTCCCCCCAGGAGGAGCCGCTGCCAAGCGCGATCCCAGCGCACGGCGAATTGACGTTCGGTGCCGCAGGTGCGGATTCAAGCGCAATGCGGTGTGATCAACTGACGTATTGACCAATTGGTATAGAACCCGACATATGGATAAGCAAAAGCACTGGCGCGAACAGGAGCAGGAACTGGTCAATCGGTGGAACGCCGCCACCGACCGCTATCGCGAGGCCCAGGCCGCCGCGCTGCTCCAGGCTGCTCCCCGAGATGGCGACGGCGCGCCGGCCAAGGACTGCGTCCAGGCAGTCGAGGCAGCCCGGGTCGAACTCGAGTCCGTGAGAAAGCGTGTCGCGCGCTTCAAGGCGGAGTTCAGCGCCGGAAAGCGGTACTAGCGATACCCGCTTTTCATCACGGACTGTCCGTGGCCTTGTCCGCGTGGGTTTTCCGCTGAAACGCCGGTCCCGGCCGCTGTGTTCTCGCGCCGTGCGGCGCGTACTCGGTGCGCAAAGCCTCCTGCTGCGTGCTTCCGGTTACCGCTTGCGCCGCGTCGCCTGATCGAAGAATCTCTCTACTGCGTCCCCGTGTTCCGGCGTGTGATGGGCGATCGCCTGAAACGCCGCCGACATTTCCAGCAAGGTCTCCAGCGACGTTTGCTGGCCGGCGCGCAGCAGGCGCTTGGCCATGCGCAATGCAACTCCCGGGTTGGCCGCGATTCGGTCTGCCAGCGAGCGCGCCTCATCCATCAGTTGCTCCGGCGGCACGATCTTAGACACCAGGCCGCAGGCGAGAGCCTCACGGGCAGGGACCGGATCACCGGTGAAGGTCATCTCAGCCGCCTTTGACATGCCGACGATGCGCGGCAGGAACCACGTGCCGCCATCCCCGGGAATGATGCCCAGCTTGACGAAGCTCTCGGCGAACATCGCCCGCTCGGAAGCAATTCGCAGATCGCACATGCAGGCGAGATCGCAGCCTGCCCCCACCGCCGGTCCGTTGATCGCGGCGATCGTCGGCACCTCGAGCTCGTATAGCGCCAGCGGAATGCGCTGTATGCCGCTGCGATAGCGGTTTCGGATGTCCTGCGGACTGCCCTCGAACAGGCCGGTCTTGTTGCGCATGTCCATGACGTTTCCGCCGGCGCAGAAGGCCGGGCCGGCCCCGGTGAGTATCACCGCGCGCACCGCCGGATCGCGGCGGATGCGTTCGCATGCTTCGGGAAACTCGGCAAACTGCTCCGCCGTCGTCAGCGCGTTGCGTTCCGCGGGCCGGTTCATGGTGAGCGTGACGACCGCGCCGTCGCGCTCGTAAAGAAGAAACCGATTCATGGGATGAAATCCCCGGTAGCTCGCGGATGACGCTGCGCGCCGGATCCGCTGTTCACTCCGCTTCTTTCGATCTCGGGTTCGGGTTCGCCGATCCCCCTGATCAGCCGCAGGCGGCGCGCACCTGCTGCATGTCGGTCAGGCCCTGGAGGACCTTGTCGATGCCGTCTTCCTTGAGCGTGCGCATCCCGGCCGCCAGTGCCGCGTCCCTTACATCGGATACCGGCGCACGGGACTGAACCAGCCGCTTCAATCCCGGATGGGCAACCAGCAGTTCGTACAACCCCATCCTGCCCTTGTAGCCCGTTGCGTCACACCGTTCACAGCCGACGGCTCTGTACATGGTGATCTTTCCGTCCGCCCCGCCGAAGCGATGCAGCCAGCTTTCCGACTGGCTCTTGGCGTCCATCGAGGTGCCTTCGCAGTACTCCTTCGCGAGCTCTTCGAGGTCGGACGAGGTCGCGACGCGGGGATTCTTGCACAACGGACAGAGCCGCTTGATCAGGCGCTGCGCCAGAATGCCGAGCAACGCGTCGGCGAAGTTGAACGGATCCATACCCAGGTCGAGCAGCCGAACGATGCTTTCCGGCGCGCTGTTGGTGTGCAGCGTCGACAGCACGAGGTGGCCGGTTAACGACGCCTCGATGCCGATCTTCGAGGTTTCCGCATCGCGCATTTCGCCGACCATGATGATATCGGGATCCGCGCGCAGGAAGCTGCGCATTGCGGCCGCAAAGGTCCACCCGATCTTGGGATTTACCTGGACCTGGCGCAACCCGGCCTGCGAGATTTCGATCGGGTCCTCTGCCGTCCAGATCTTGTGCTCGTCCGTATTGATGAATCCGAGCAGCGTGTGCAGGGTCGTGGTCTTTCCGGACCCCGTCGGGCCGCATACCAGGAACAGCCCCTGCGGCCTCGAGATCAGACGCTTGACGGTCTCCAGGGTTGCTTCGTCGAAACCCAGATCACCGATAGGCACGGGCTTGGCGGCGGCGAGCACGCGCATGACGACGTCTTCCAGGCCGTCCCGTATCGGTATGGTCGCGATCCGCAGTTCCACTTGTGCCGGACCGAACCGCCTGAAATCGATCTTTCCGTCCTGGGGCTTGCGGCGCTCGGTGATGTCCAACTGGCTCATGATCTTGAGCCTCGAGATCACGGCTCTGCGGAACCGCGAAGGGATTTCGAGATACGTCACCAGCGTGCCGTCCTTGCGGAAACGCACGCGCGTGGTCTTGCCGCCGGAATTGGACTCGATGTGGATGTCGGAGGCTTTCTGCTCGACCGCGTCCAGGATGATCTTGTTGACCAGCTGCACCAGCGTGCTGTCCGTCTCGACGAGCAGGTCGTCGGTAGACTCGACGTCGCTGGTTTCGGCCGACAGGCGCGAAGCGAGTTCGTCCACCCCCACGTCCCGTGCTGCGGCGGCAAAGGCTGCGAAGTCCTCGGACTTCCGCCCCCCTTTGCGGCCGGAGACGGTGCTCAAAGCGCTCGACCCGCCTTTGTCGCCTCCGTAATACTTCTGGAGCGCATAGCGCATGTCGTCTTCCGATGCCATCACCGGGAGCATTTTCATGCCCGTGACGAATCGCAGCTCATCCAGATTGACCATGGCCAGCGGGTTCTCGGTCGCGAACACCAGGGCGCCGTCGGACACGCATATCGGCACGATCCGGTACCGGAGCGCCACGCCGGCCGGAATCTTGCCGAGAATATCGGGGGCGACATTGAACTGGTGCAAATCTGCGAACGGAATGCCCATCTTGTTCGCCATCACCGCCTTGATGGTCTCGGGATTCACGATTCCCATGTTCGACAGAATCTGCCCCAGCGGCAGGCCGCGATTCTTGGCGTGGCTCTCCAGCGCCTCGTCCCGGTCCGACTTCGTTATGAAACCGAGCTCCAACAGGACTTCGCCCAGCTTCAGCGCCGGACTGGCGCGCTGGCGTTTCAGCGCCGCCACAAGCTGCTCCTGAGAGACGATCCGGTTCTCGATCAGGAACTCCCCCAGCTTCTGCGCGCGGAACGCCTGCTGCATCTTCAGCCCCGTAGCGACCGCCTCGCTTGAGACAGCCTTCCCGTCGATCAGCATCTGCCCGATCGGGGCACCGATGCTCCTCGCCTGGATCGCCGGCAGCGGCACAAACCAACGCGTCACGCTGCTTTCGTCCTCCGGCATGTACAGGAACAGTCCGCACAACGCATTGACGAAGCCCATCGTCTCGCCCTGCAGTCTGTCCCCGTTTGCCAGGTCAATACTGAACGGCTGGCGCGCAGAGGGCACGAACAACTCTTCCTGAGCGATCCCTGCGGGGAGCCCCTGGCGCTGCAGCCGCACGGGCCGCAGCAGTTGCATGCTGATCACAAGGGCAAAGGCGACGCTGACGCTGCCGCTCGCGCCGCTCGGCACGAACCGCAGCACGGACTCCTCCGGCACAAAGCCCGCAAGCTCGCCTGCGGCCTTGCTGCCGTCCTTGAACACCAGCACACAGTGTTCCGGACGCCGCGCGCTATCCTCCTCGATGAACTCGAGGTACGGCGGAGGAGGCCAGCGGAATTCCTCGGCCGCGTTGGCTGCGGTCCGGCCTGCCGGCTCCTTCGCCTTCGCAGCACTGCCCGCAGCCCGAGTCAGCAGCGCATTCAATCTCATCGTGTCTTCACCGGGTGGCTTGCCCATTTTGGCTCCTCCCTCGTTCCGCTTGTCCGAAGTACGGCCCCTTGCATCCCATCCGCGCCTCCAGAAAAGCCTGGATCCCTCGCCCGCCAGACCGCTGGCATGCGGCGCAGGCCGGGCACGACAAGCGAAGAATACCACCCTGGGCTGCCTGCCGGCGACATCAGGCAAACCGCGGCCCGCGAGCGGGAGTGCCGGCCATGGGCTGCATTCGAGCCTCCGTCCCGAGCCTGTTATGATCCGCGCGATGGTGGCTTGCGAGGGATGGCCGTGGGTACAGTAGTGGCATTGGCGGCACAGATCGGGGGCGCGAAACTCGCGGACGGCTTATACCGGATACGCGGCGCGGACCTTGCCGTGGTGGTCAACACCGGCGACGATTACGAGCAGTTCGGGCTCACCTTCTCGCCCGATCTTGACACGATGCTCTACACGCTGGCGGGAATCGCCAGCCCGAGCGCAGGCTGGGAACCCGCCGAGGAGACGTTTGCGCTGTTCGAGATGCTTAAATCGCTCGGCGGTTCAGACCGCCTCCGAATCGGCGACAAGTCGCTTGCCGCACCGCTGCTGCGCAGCGGCGGTCTGTACGACGGCCGCCGGCTCACCGAGATCACGCTGGATTTCTGCCGCCATCTGGGCGTGACTGCCCGGATCCTGCCCGCGAGCGACGATCCGCTGCGAACCCAGCTTCTCACCGATGACGGCGCGCTTTCGTTCCAGGAATATTTCGTCGAACTCGGCTGCGAGCCCGAGGTCAGGGGGTTCCAGTATGCAGGCGCCGATCAGGCGCGCATTTCTGACGAATTGCTCGACGCCCTGTACGCGAAGGATCTCGAGGCAGTCGTGATCTGCCCCTCCAATCCCTACCACAGCATCCGCCCGATCCTGGAAGTGAACGGCATGAAGGAACTGCTGGGCCGCTGCGGCGCCCCGGTGATCGCGGTGACGCCGATCATAGGCGGCAACGCGCTCAAAGGCTCCGCCGCCAAGATGATGCGGGAACTCGGCCGTGACGTATCGACACGATCGGTCGCGATGGAATATCTGCGCATCATCGACGGCTTCGTGATCGACGAGGCGGACGCCGAACTCGCCGATGGCATCCGCGCCTCCGGCATTCAGGTGATCAGCGCGGAAACCATCATGCGCACGGTCGATGACCGCGTTGCGCTTGCCCGGACCGTGCTGGACTTCGCGCAATCCGTCCGTGACGCCAAGGCGCGCGAGGAAGAAGGCTAGGGGTTCCTGACAACGCCGGCTCAGAACCCGACGTTCGCCAGGCCTTTTAGCCCGAGCATCTGCCGCGCCTCGCCGGGCGTGGCGATATCGAGCGACAGGGCCTCGAGGATGGTTCGGATCTTGCTCACCTGCTCGGCATTCGAGGTCGCAAGCTTGCCCTTGCCCAGGTACAGGCTGTCCTCCAGCCCCACGCGGACATTGCCGCCCATGATCGCGCCCATCGTGACCAGACTCATCTGGTGACGGCCGGCGCCGAGGATAGACCAGATATAGTCCTTGCCGAACAGCCGGTCCGCGGTTCGGCGCATGAACATGAGGTTGTCCGGATCGGTGCCGATCCCGCCCAGGATGCCGAAAATGGTCTGTACGAACAGCGGCGGCTTCACCAGCCCGCGTTCGAGGAAATGCGCCAGATTGTACAGGTGCCCGACGTCATAGCACTCGAATTCGAAGCGCGTCCCGTGCGCACCCAACTGGCGCAGGATCGACTCGACGTCGCGAAACGTATTGCGAAAGATAAAGTCGTCGGTGCCTTCCAGATAGGGCTTCTCCCAGTCGAATTTCCATTCCTTGTACCTCGCCGCCAACGGGAAAATGCCGAAGTTCATCGACCCCATGTTCAGGGAGCACATCTCCGGCTTCAGATCCAGTGCCGCAGCAAGCCGATCGGCCACCGTCATGCCCAGACCGCCACCGGTGGTGACATTGACCACCGCGTCGCAGCGCTCCTTGATCCGCGGAACGAACAGGCGGTAGGTCTTGGGATCTCCCGCGGGCGAGCCAGTCTGCGGATTGCGCGCGTGCAAATGCAGGATTGCGGCACCCGCCTTGGCCGCACCGACGGCCTGCTCTGCAATCTGGTCTGGCGTCCAGGGCAGGTGCGGCGACATGGTCGGCGTGTGGATGGAGCCCGTGATCGCGCAGCTGATGATGACTTTGCTCATGGTATTCCTCTCCTCGGTATCACCGTCCTGACCCATGTTCTTCTCTCGCCCGGCGGCGGCCACAATACGCGCGCGAGGACACGGACCGCCAAGCCCGCCGTGGTCCATAGTATATGACCTGACGCGGAACCGATCGCCAGGACGCGCCCTTCCCTAGCCCCCCTGACGACGATGGTCGTGCACACGCGGTATGATGCAGATCAAACCGACGTTGCTCCGAGCGCCGCAAAGTTCGAACCGAGTTTCGAGAAACGGGGGGCGTGATCCATGTCTGACCATCAAGAGCACAGGGTCGTCTACGTTTCTCACCCGGGGAGCGGCCTGGCCAGGTCCAACTTCCCGCTGGTGTGTCATGTGGCCGGGTCCAAGATCATCAGGTCGCTTCCGTTCCATATCCCCGAAGACGTCAGGCTCTATGAGATCAAGACCTCACGGGGAGTCTACAAGCGGCCCAGAAAGGAAGTGCAGATGCCTTTGGCGTATGCCTGGAAGCGGAGGGTTCACGCGGCGACGAGGGTCAAGTATCCCCTGCTGCGAGACGACTGGAGCCCTGAAGATCCGAATCCGCAGAAACGCGGCAGCAGCGGCTATTCCCGGATCAGCTGGGACCGGGCGCTCGATATCGTCGTTGATCAGCTGAAACGAATTCGCGAGAAATACGGGTCGATGGAACCCGTTCTGGTTCAAGCCGATGGCCACGGGCACAGCGGATACATGCAATCCCTGCATTTCTGGGGCCACTATCTCTTTGACATGATCCACGAGCGTCTTGGATGGGGATGGTGGACCCAGCAGGTGAGGAACCCCGATAGTTGGGAAGGATATTACTGGGGAGCGAAGCACGTCTGGGGATTCGACAGCACCCTGGGTGAGCCCCCTCAGGATGCGGTCTGGGACGACGTGCTCGAGCACTCGGAAATGGTGATCTTCTCGGGCAATGATCCCGAAGCGACGGGTCTGGGCATGTCGGGATCGATCGCGCTGGAGATGGTCAAATGGCTGAAGAAAGCCGGAATCAAGATCATCGCCATCTCGCCGGACCTCAATTATTCGGCGTCGGTGAACGCGGACAAATGGATCCCGCTGAAGCCGAATACGGATGCGGCGCTGTATCTCGCGCTGGCGCATACCTGGATCGTCGAGGGACTGTACGACAAGGACTATGTAAGGACGCACACGGTCGGCTTCGAGGAGTTCAAGCGCCACGTGATGGGCGAAGACGGCGGCGCCGCGAAGACAGCTGCGTGGGCGGAGCCGATAACGGGCATACCCTCGCACACGATCCGGGCGCTCGCCAGGGAGTGGGCGGGCAAGAAGACCAGCCTGTCGGTCTACTTCGGGGGTCCGAAGGTCAGGGGCAGCCTGTCGCATCTGGCCGGAAGGCTGGAGGCCTATGTGCTGGCGATGCAGGGCATAGGCCGCCCGGGAAGACAGTTCCTGAGGACGGGCGCGCCCTCCTTCTACAAGAAGTCGTTGGCGCAGATCCCCCGCTATCCCGACGTGGACAAGCAGGGGATCGCCCTGAATCCGATGATCGAGTATGCGATCGGAAAGGGACCGAAGTCCCCGGTGTTCATCCCCAGAACCCTTGCGACAGAGGCGATTCTGTATCCCTTTGTCGAATGGAAAGGTTCGACCGCCGCATTGGCGGCGACAGAGGACCAGTTCAAGCGCTACCGCTTTCCCCCGACCGATGGCCATCCCGGCATACGCATGGTGTGGAACGAGAACGGCAGCCAGCCGGGAAGCTGGGGCCACGGCTGGAAATGGCTGGAGGCGCTGCGAAGCCCGCAAATCGACTTTGTCGTCGGGATTCATCCGTGGCTCGAGAACGACATCCCGTTTTCGGATCTGATACTGCCTGCACAGACGAACTTCGAGCACGAGGATCTGATCTCGGTGCAAAGGAGCGATCTGCTGGCCATGTTCTACCAGGACCAGGCCATCGAGCCGGTGGGTGAATCAAAGAGTGACTTCGAGATACACAGGATGATCGGGCAGCGGCTCGGATTGGACGAAGTGTTTCCGCCCGCCGACCACTGGTTGAAAGCCGCGTACGAGGGAACGCTGGCATCGACAAAGCTTGGAATCACGTGGGAACAGTTCAAAGAGCAGAAGTCCGTCATCTACGATTGCCCGACATGGGACGAATGGGTTGCGATCAAGAAAGAACACGGTTTTGGTCCGCATGACGGCGGCGGACTCCACGCTTTCTGCTCGCAGGGCGGCAGACTGGAAACGCCTTCGGGAAAGATTGAATTCGTGTCCTCCAGGATTGCGGCCCTCGATCCCGGGAATGCGGAAAGACCGCCGCTGGCGACATGGATGACGCATGCCGAGACGAAGGGCTCGCCCAAGTCGCAGAAGTATCCCCTGTCGGTGGTGTCGAATCACCCGAGACTCAGGTTCCACGTCCAAGGGGACGACATCGACTGGATCAGGGAGATAGGCAAAGTCCGCGGGCCGGACGGCTACCTGTATGAACCGTGCTGGATGCACCCGAGCGACGCGGCGGAAAGGGCCATTTCATCCGGCGATGTCATCATGATTCACAACCAGCGGGGCGCGGTGCTCGTCGGGGCCGTGGTGACAGAACGAATCATTCCCGGCGCCTTGTCTATCGATCATGGCGCCAAGATGGACCTGGCAACGCTGAAGGGCAAACTCATCGATCGCGGCGGATGCATCAACCTGATCGTGCCCTCGCCGCTGGAAAAATATGGGGTCGGAAAGGAGATCAAGATACCGGAAATGAACGTGAGCGGTTTTCTCGCGCAGGCTGTCAAGATAGACGTTTCGGAAATTGCAGCAAGTACGGGTCTGGGCCACGGATCGACGGTATCCGGCCAACTGGGCAAGGATTGATTGCACCATGGGCAAGAAGACATTCCTCATCGACGTAGACAGGTGCAGCGGCTGCAGTCTGTGCATCATCGCCTGCAAGGACGAGCATGTGGCAAGCAGCTATTCACCGTGGACCAGGCCTCAGCCTGACACCGGCCACTTCTGGATCAACGTCCAGCCGATGGAAAGGGGTCGGATACCCAGGGTGAGGATGACTTACCTGCCCCTGCTCTGCCAGCATTGCGCGAACGCGGCCTGCATCAAGGCATGTCCCGAGGACGCCATCAAGAGGAGAGATGACGGTCTCGTCTGGATAGACCCCGAGACGTGCACGGGCTGCGGGCTCTGTGTAGAGGCATGTCCTTACGACGTCGTCTATATGAACGATGAACTGGGCATTGCGCAGAAGTGCACCGGCTGCGCACACCGGGTCGATGAAGGGTCCCTGCCCCGATGCGTGGAAATCTGCCCGCACGACGCCATCGTCTTCGGTGACGAAACAGACGGCGTCCTCGGTGAAGCCGGGCGCGGCGAGGCGCCGGAAATCTATCACCCCGAGTACCAGGCGCAGCCGAGGATCTACTGGAAGGGGCTGCCCAAGCCGTGGATCACGGGTGCGGTAATCGACGCGGCCAGCGATGAGGTGATCACGGGCGCAGCCATCACTTCGGTTGATCTCTTCGAGGATGGATCGGTCACCGTCCGGTCGGATGAGTTCGGCGATTTCTGGATCAGGGGCGCCGACAAGGACCGAAAGTACAGGGTCGAGATCAGAAAGGAAGGCTACGAAGACTTCCTTGCCGTCGTGACTACCGATGGTGATCAGGACATGGGTACTGTCCGCCTGAACAAGACCCGATAGGGGCATGGAGATTCCAAGCGATGATGAATGCCAAAGATCCGGTGCGTATCGTTTTTTCCGAAGAGGACACGCTTTTCCGTCTGATGGAAATGGCGATAATCCGAAACAAGACCCCGGAGGGCGAAAAAACCCTGAACTATTTCTTCGGCCCGGATCACTCGGCGGCGCTGCAGGTGCTGACGACCATGGCCGATCGCCTGGGGCTGCCCGGCGCGATGCAGTCGATCGTGTGCGCCGACGATGCGGCTCTGGCCCAGGCGATGCCGTTGGCGGATTTTCTGGTCACGGAAACAACCACGATCACGCGCGAGCACCTGCGCGCGTCCGCCGGCCGCACGAAGTTGATTCAGAAGTTCGGGCGCGACTGTCGCAACATCGATCTCGCCGCGGCCCGCGACGCGGGAATCAGGGTCGCCAATCTGGTGCGTTTCAGCAGCCTGTCATCGGCCGATCACATCACCGCCCTGCTGCTGGCCCTGGCGAGAAATCTGCTCAGTGCTCACCGTGCGGTGCTGGCCCGGAGGGACCCTGCCCTGAAACCGCAGTTCGAAAAGGCACCGCCGCGCAACAAGTTCAACTGGGGCTCGATCCGGAACATCAGAGTCCTTGCCGAACATACGCTTGGACTGATCGGGCTCGGCGAGAACTCCGGAGAAGTCGCCAAGCGCGCGCGCCTGTTCGGCATGCGGGTGCTGTACTACAAGCGCCAGAGGCTATCGGCCGAGGAAGAGACTGCGCTCGGCGGCGTCCAGTACGTCGATTTCGACGGGCTGCTGGCGCAATCCGATTTCGTTTCCATCCACGTCCCCTACGGCAAGCAGACAGAAAAAATGATCGGCGTCGAGGCGCTTGGCAAGATGAAGCGCGGAGCCTATCTCATCAATGCGGCCCGTGGCGGGATCGTCGACGAGGAAGCGCTCTACCAGGCGCTGAAAAGCGGGCAGCTGGCGGGCGCAGCGCTGGACGTGTACCGCTATGAACCCGTGCCTCCCGATTGCCCGCTGCTCGAACTGGACAACGTGCTGTGGACCCCGCACATCTCCGGAGGCGAACCCGAGTTCATGCTGCGCGAGGCCGAAGACGTGCTGGCCAACATCGCCCGGGTATTGCGGGGCGATGCGCCAACCGGCCTGGTGAGCGCGCACAAGGGGTAGCATCCGATGCGGGCATCCGTGCAAGGCCGGGAGCCCTGCGACGTCCTCGTCGTCGGGGCCGGGGGCGCGGGACTGGCAGCCGCCACAGAGGCGGCCGCGGGCGGCGCGAGGGTCGTGCTGCTGGAGAAGAACCCGCGGCCCGGCGGCACCACGGCGCTCTCGGTCGGATCGATCACCGTGACGCGCACGCCGCACCAGCTGCGCCAGGGCATAAAGGACTCGCCGGCCGAGCACGCGCTAGACCTGGCGAAAATCAACTCCCGGCGCGGCCTGCCGGACAACCCGGAGCTGATCCGGTTGCTCACGGAGAATGTCCCGGATACGTTTCGCTGGCTGATGGAGCTCGGCCTGGAATTCGTCGGGCCGCTTCCCGAGCCTCCCCACAGCCAGTCGCGCATGCATTGCGTCCTGCCGACGTCGAACGCTTACATTGCGCGGCTCGCCGAGCGCGCCGCCTCGCTCGGCGTCGACCTTCGCTGCGGCTTCACCGCGCAGTCCCTGGTCACCGAGGGAGCCCGGGTCACTGGCGTGGAAGGCGTCGACGCCGCGGGTAGGCACGAGCGCATTCATGCCGCTGCAACCGTGCTTACCACGGGAGATTTCAGTGGCAGCGCAGCGATGGTCGAAAAGTACATTTCAGCCGATGCCACAAAGGCGATTCCGGTCAATCCCGCCAGCACCGGAGACGGCCATCGCATGGCGCTCGCGCTGGGCGCTCGCATCCTCAACGGCCAGGTCGCCCTGGTGGCGATCCGCTTCCCGCTGCCAAAGCGTCCGCCCCTGATGCAGTCGCTGCCGCCGCTGCGCCTTGTGGCGCGACTGATGCGCATTGCCTACGAGCGCCTGCCCGAAGCGATCGTCCGCCCGTTCGCGATGGCGTTCATCACCTCGGTCCTGCAGCCCTCGCAGGCCATCTACGAGGCGGGAGCAATTCTCGTAAACCGCGAGGGGCGCCGCTTCGGCGACGAGACCGGCGACCTGGCGCTCGCCTTGTCGCAGCAGCCCGGCGGGGCCGCCTTCATGCTTTTCGACCGGCGCATCGCGGAGCGCTTCTCGCGCTGGCCCGACTTCCTGTCCACGGCTCCCGGCGCGGGCTACGCGTATGTCCCGGACTACCGGCGTCACCGGCGCGATCTGTGGCATCAGGGCGATACCCTCGAAGCGCTTGCGCGCAGCCTGGGCGTGCCGGGAGACGCGCTGCGCAAAACCGTGTCCGAATACAACGAGACTGCGGCGGGCGGGAAGCGCGGCGTCCTCGCCGAGCCGCCCTTCTGCGCTCTGGGGCCGCTGAACACGTGGCTGGCATTCACCGACGGCGGACTGGCTATTGACAGCGCGCTTCGGGTCCTCGACCGGGAGGACAAGCCGATTCCGGGACTCTACGCAGCGGGATCCGTCGGCCAGGGCGGGATGCTGCTCGACGGCCATGGTCACCACATTGCCTGGGCATTCACCTCAGGGCGCTTCGCCGGCCGGCAGGCGGGGGCTTTCGCGCGCGAGGCGCGATAAGCGATGGGTGGCGACTGCCGGGAGCAGATCCCGGTTGGGGATACCGCGCTGCTGTCGCCTTCCGGGGGCCGGCAATCCGCCTACAGCAGATTCTCCACCACCAGTCTGCGGATAGTGCGGATCGTATCGATATCCGCTTCGACATATGCCTTCTTCAGGAAGGCGTTGTAGAACTCCTCGCCCGGCGCGTCGCCGGCGCGCCGCAAAGTCTCATAGTCGAAACGCACGACCAGTTCACCGTCGCAGGGTTCCTCGATGGTCATCACCAGACTGGAGGCCGGCAGCCCTCCGCCGGCCCGCGTCTCGTAACGCACCCGGTGCATCGGATCCAGCGTGACCCGATCCCTAACGGTCAGGCTGCCGAAATGCAATTCGCGCCTGAGCGTGCGTTCGGTGCGCGCCACGATCCGGCAATCGTCGAGTCCCAGGACGAACGGCAGCGGATTTTCCGCCCGATAGACCAGCCCGCGCCACAGCTGCTCCCGGGACAGGGGATCGATCAGCGGATTGAGCGGGTCGTTGATCTGAATCAGGTGACTGAATCTCATGGCGTGCGCCAAGCCGACTGTCTGAGCGAATGCTACCAAATCGGCGCGCCGGCCATAAGACTTTGATCTGGATGAGATTGAAGATCCGTCTTTGTAACGCGTTGGTTTAGGCCTATCATCACCCCCGCTGAATCTTCAATCGCAGCCTTGCAACAACGTGCAAACCCGAATCCAGCCAGCGAATTCCCGGTTCATGCGCCGCAACCTCGACGTTCGGCCAGCCGCTCCCGTGCACGCACACGACGACGGTGACGAACCGCATTTCCACGAATGGTCCGAGGAAGCGAAAAGCGCGCTCGCCGAGGTGATCTGGAAGACCGATAACATCGAGCTGACCACGGTAGGCATCGATATCGGCAGCTCGACCTCGCACCTGATGTTCGCCAGGGTTCATCTGCAGCGCAAAGCCCAGCTGCTGTCGAGCCAGTTCGTGGTGGTGCGCCGCGACATCCTCTGGCGCTCACCCATCCTGCTCACGCCCTTTCTGGCCGATTACACCATCGACGCCGAGCGGCTGCGCGCCTTCATCGACGAGGCATACCGCTCGGCGGGACTGGCTCCCGCGCAGATCGACAGCGGCGCAGTGATTCTGACCGGCGAGGCGATCAAGCGAAGGAACGCCCAGGCCATCGCGCAGATATTCGCTTCGGACGCAGGCAAGTTCGTGTGCGCATCGGCCGGGCATCATCTCGAATGCGCGCTCGCAGCGCACGGCGCAGGCGCCACCGCCATCTCGAGGCACACGCACAAGACCGTACTCAACGTGGACATCGGCGGCGGCACGACGAAATTTGCGCTGATCCAGAACGGCGAGATCCGCAGCACTTGCGCCGTCGCGGTTGGAGGACGCCTGATCGCCCAGGATGAGGACGGCGCGCTCGCGCGCATCGAGGACCCCGCGCGGCACGTGGCCCGCGCTCTGGCAATCGATCTGCGCCTGGGACAGCGGGTCGACGAAGCCGACCTCGAACGCCTGGTCGGTGCGCTCTCCCAGGTCGTGATCCAGATCATACAGCCGCAGCGCAGTGCGATCGGCGGATGGGCCAGGGAGCTGCTGCTGACCACCCCTCTGGCAACCGACATCACACCGCACCTGGTTACCTTCACGGGCGGTGTCTCCGAGTACATCTACGGCCGCGAAAGCATGGTCTTCGGCGATATCGCCAAACCGCTCGCGAATCGGATCCTGCAGGCGTTCGCAAGCGGCCGCATCGGCCTGCGAATGATGGATCCGGGACAGGGCATCCGCGCCACAGTCATCGGCGCCTCGCAGTTCTCGGTGCAGGTCAGCGGCAAGACCATCCACCTCTCAGACAACGCCGGTCTGCCGGTTCGCAACGTTCCGGTGGTGTTCCCGTCGCTGGCGCTGCAGCGGGACTTCGACGCCGATTCGGTCGCCGCAGCCATCGGTGCGGCGATGGCGCGTGTCGACGCGGACGAATCCCAGCCCATCGCTCTGGGCATCCGCTGGCACGGCGACCCCTATTATTTCCGGCTGCGGGAACTGGCCGAAGGCATCGCACAGGCGGTGGGCTTCACGACGCGGCTGCCGCTCATACTCATGGTGGACGGCGACATCGGAAAGCTGCTGGGCCACATACTGGAGCACGACCTGCGTGTGACCCGCGCGATCATTTCGATCGACGGCATCCAGCTGAACGAGTTCGACTACGTGGACATCGGCGAAGTGATCCATCCCAACGGCGTGGTCCCGGTTGTCATAAAATCGCTGTTGTTTCCGGGCCGCTAGAGCCCGGCGTCGAATTCCCTCTGCACACCAGGAGCACTCCATGAGCGACAACCCGCGGATCGGCGTCGATTCCTACCTCGAATGGCTCAAGGGGGAAGGCATCCCCACGGTCGAGGACTTCGGCGTGGATCTGTTCACAGTGGACACCAGGCCCTGGGCGCGGCTCGGGGTCAATGGCGCCGCCGTGCACCTGAAGGGGCGCGGCGATTTCGTATCCATGTTCGTTCTGGATCTCGCGCCGGGCGCCGCGACCTCGCCCCAGCGCCACCTCTACGAGGAAGTCCTGTATGTCCTCTCCGGGCGTGGCAGCACGACGATCGAGGCGGCGGACGGCCGCAAACACACCTTCGAATGGGGTCCGAAGAGCCTGTTCGCGATCCCGCTCAATACCCGATACCGGCATTTCAACGGCAGCGGATCGGAGAAGGCGCTGCTCGTGACGACGACCAGTCTGCCGGCCGTGCTGAACATGTTTCACAACGAAGTATTCGTGTTCGACAACCCCTACAGCTTCGAAGAACGCATGGGCCAGTCGAAATACTTCAGCGGCGAGGGGGATTTCATTCCCGCGCTCCCCGGACAGCACATGTGGGAAACCAATTTCGTGCCCGATCTGGCCGCCATCGAATTGAAGGCGTGGGACGAACGCGGCGCCGGCAGCAAGAACATCATGTTCATCCTCGCCGATGGCACGATGCACGCGCATATCTCCGAGATGCAGATTGGCACCTACAAGAAGGCTCACCGGCACGGGGCCGATTTTCACGTCATGTGCGTCACCGGCAAGGGCTATTCGCTGTTTTGGTACGAGGGCCAGCCGGATTTCCACCGGGTCAGCTGGCAGCACGGCACGGTATTCGCGCCGCCCGACCAGATGTTCCACCAGCACTTCAACACCAGTCCTACACCGTCGCGCTACCTCGCGACCGCATTCGGCAGCCTGCGTTATCCGTTCACCGACAGCAAGCGCAAGTCGCTGACCGGCGGCGGCGCGGACGGCCTGAAGCAGGGCGGCGTTTCGACCAGCGTGAAACTGGGCGGCGCGCAGATCGAATTCGAGGACCAGTCGCCGCGGATCCACGCGCTATACCTGGAAGAAACGCGCAAAGCGGGCGTAGAGGTGAACATGCCCGCGTTCCGCTGACCGCTGCCTGCAGCCGCCGCGCCGGCGGGCGGGCCGCAGTTCGATCCGCCCAATGACTGACGGACGCGCGCCTACTCCACCAGAAGGTCCCTGGTGACGGAGGCGATGTCCGCGCAGCCGAGCAGCGCGAGATCGCGGCCGATTTCTTCCCGCAGGATGCCGATCGCGTGCCGCACACCTGCCTCGCCCGCCACCGCCGCGCCGAACAGCATCGGCCGTCCGGCAAACACGCATTTCGCGCCCAGAGCCAGTGCCTTGAGCACATCGGTGCCGCGACGAATTCCCCCGTCCATCATCACCACGGTCTCTCCTGCGGCCTCGAGGACCGCGGGCAAGGCACGCAGCGGCGCGACCGCGCCGTCCAGTTGGCGTCCGCCGTGATTGGACACGATGATTCCGTCCATCCCCTCCCCGCATGCCCGGCGCGCGTCACCCGCACCGAGAATTCCCTTGAGCACCAGCTTCCCTTTCCACTGGCTGCGGATCCATGCGAGATCGGGCCACGAAAGCGCGTCGCGCCCGGCATGCTGCCACGCCGGGCGCGGGGAGATGATCCACCCTCCTCGCTCGGCGGCGTAATTCTCGAAGCGCGGAATCCCCGAGCGCAGCAGCGTGGTTGCGACGGTGCCCGCGAGCCAGCGCGGATGCAGCAGGCCGTCCAGCGCGAGCCGCAGGTTCGGTTGCACGGGCATACTGAAGCCGTTGCGCAGGTTGTTTTCCCGGTTGGCTCCCACCGGCACGTCGACGGTGACCACGAGCACCGCGTAGCCGGCGGCCCGAACGCGATCCAGCAGCCGGCCGATGCGCTCGCGTCCCTCCGGCAGGTAGGCCTGATACCAGGCGAGCGGCGCCTCCCTGATCACCCGCTCGAGCGGCACGGTCGAAGGCGCGCTCAGAATGAACGGCACGTCCTCGGCCGCCGCCGCCCGCGCGAGCGCAAGGTCCGCCTCGAACCGGCACAGTGCGCTTGCGCCCATCGGTGGAATGCCGAACGGCGAGGCATAGCGCGCGCCGAACAGCGTGATGGCCTGGGAGCGCTTGGAGACATCCACGAGCACGCGCGGACGCAAGGCGATACGGTCGAACGCCTCCCGGTTCGCGCGCAGCGAGCGGCCATCCTCCGCCCCGCCCGCGACGAAACCGAACACGCTCTTCGGCAGCCGCCGCTGCGCGGCGCCCTCGAAATCCTGCAGCGAAAGAATCTTCCGCAGGTTGGCTGATTTGCCGGCCCGGAACTTCGCCGCCTTCGCCGCCACCACCTTCTCCCTGTTCACATGCGCAGCCGGTTCAGGACCTCGGCCTGCCGACGGACGGTATCGCGCAAAGGCACCGCAATGCCAAGTCGCTCGCCCCGGACGGCAATATACCCCGTCTGCTCGGCGTGGATCAGACCGGACGCTGACTTCCCGGCGCGAACTGCGACTCCATCTCACGGCGGAATTTCACCGCCTCGC
>Ga0155954_1032_pt1 | contig 20682 bp, 20 predicted proteins | sample RifCSPlowO2_02_FD_107608 | JGI IMG/M metagenome (GOLD analysis project Ga0155954, IMG submission 107608) | Betaproteobacteria bacterium RIFCSPLOWO2_02_FULL_65_20
AACGACCTGGAGAGCATCCGCCAGGTGGCCGAGCACAACCGCAACATCGCGGCGGTGCTGGTCGAGCCGATTCAGGGCGAAGGCGGCGTCAAGGTAGGCCAGACCGAGTACCTGCGCGGCCTGCGCGAGATCTGCAACCGCCAGGGCTGGCTGCTGATGCTCGACGAGGTCCAGTGCGGCCTGGGCCGCACCGGGAAGTGGTTTGTCTATCAGCATGCCGGCGTGCTTCCGGACGTGCTCGCGCTTGCCAAGGGACTTGCCGCCGGGGTTCCCATCGGCGCCTGCCTTGCGCGGGGCGCGGCGGCCGGAGTGTTCAAGCCCGGCAACCACGGCTCGACATTCGGCGGCAATCCGCTTGCGTGCGCCGCGGCGCTCGCCACGCTGGAGGTCATCGAGCAGGAACGGCTGCTGGATAACGCCGAGCGCATCGGGATCCTGATACGCAGCGAACTCGCGCACGCGCTCGCGGGTTGCAGAGGCGTCCTCGACATCCGCGGCCAGGGCCTCATGATCGGCGCAGAACTGGACCGCCCCTGCGGCGAGCTGGTTGCCCTTGCGCTGGAGGCCGGTCTGCTCATCAACGTCACCGCCGACTGCGTCGTCCGTCTCCTGCCTGCGCTCTCGATGGACGAGACCGAGGCGCGCGCGCTGGTGGCTGCGCTCGCGCCGCTGGTGCGCGAATTTCTCGCCCGGCCCGAGGTCCAGGCCGCGCGCGCCTGACCTGACCGGGGCGCCCCGCCATGGCTCCGCGCCACTATCTCCAATTCCGCGATCTTTCGCGCCTGGAATACGAGCACATTTTCGAGCGCACGGGCTGGATCAAGGCGCAGTTCAAGGCCTACAAAACCTACCAGCCGCTTGCGGACCGGACGCTGGCGATGATTTTCGAGAAGCAGTCGACGCGCACGCGGCTTTCCTTCGAGGCCGGAATGCACCAGCTGGGCGGCACCGCAATCTATCTCAACACGCGCGACACTCAGCTGGGGCGCGGCGAGCCCGTCGAGGACGCCGCTCAGGTGATTTCGCGCATGGTCGACATCGTGATGATCCGCACCTTCGAGCAGGACATCATCGAACGCTTCGCCGGTCATTCGCGGGTGCCGGTGATCAACGGACTCACCAACGAGTACCACCCCTGCCAGATACTGGCCGACATCTATACCTTCATCGAGCACCGCGGACCGATCCGCGGCAGGACCGTGGCGTGGATAGGCGATTCGAACAACGTCTGCAACACCTGGCTGCAGGCGGCCGAGGTCCTGGATTTCAACGTGCACGTATCGACGCCCCCGGGCTACGAGGTCGAGCCCGAGCGCGCCGGCCTGTACGGCACCGGCCATTTCGAGGAATTCAGCGACCCGATGCAGGCGGCGCGCGGCGCCGACCTGGTCACCACGGACGTGTGGACCAGCATGGGGTTCGAGGCCGAGAACGAGGAGCGCCAGCGCGATTTCGAGGACTGGCAGGTCGATGCGGACATGATGCGCGCGGCCAAGAAGAGCGCGCTGTTCATGCACTGCCTGCCCGCGCATCGCGGCGAGGAAGTGGCCGCCGCGGTGATCGACGGCGCGCAGAGCGTGGTCTGGGAGGAGGCCGAGAACCGGCTGCACGCGCAGAAGGCGCTGCTGGAATTCCTGCTGCTCGGGGCCGTCGAGGCCCGCGCGCCGCGCAGGACCACCGGCAAGCGGGTCAAGCGCTGACATGCCCGGCGCAGCGCGCCGCACCGGCGCAACAGCGAATCTTTCCGGCCCTACTATTTTTCCTCACATCGTGAATTGAAATGGCCAAACTCAAGGTAAAGAAAGTCGTTCTCGCCTACTCGGGGGGACTGGACACCTCCGTCATTCTGAAGTGGCTGCAGGACACCTACGGGTGCGAGGTGGTGACGTTCACCGCCGACATCGGTCAGGGCGAGGAGCTTGCGCCCGCCCGCCGGAAGGCCAAACTGCTCGGCGTGAAGAGCATCTTCGTCGAGGACCTGCGCGAGGAGTTCGTGCGCGACTTCGTATTTCCGATGTTCCGCGCCAATGCGGTCTACGAAGGCGAATATCTGCTCGGCACCTCGATCGCACGGCCGCTGATCGCCAAGCACCTGGTCCGGATCGCCAGAACGACCGGCGCGGACGCCATATCGCACGGCGCCACCGGCAAGGGCAACGACCAGGTGCGCTTCGAGCTTGGCGCCTATGCGCTCATGCCCAACGTGCGGGTCATCGCCCCCTGGCGCGAGTGGGATCTGCTTTCGCGCGAGAAACTGCTCCAGTACGCGGCAAAGCACGGCATTCCGGTCGACTACAAGAAGAAGAAGGGCGGCGGGGCGCCCTACTCCATGGACGCCAACCTGCTGCACATCTCCTACGAAGGCGGCATACTCGAGGACCCGAGTTACGAACCCGAGGAGTCCATGTGGCGCATCACGGTCTCCCCGGAGAAGGCGCCCGACCGCCCGCAGTACGTGCAACTCGGCTATGAGCGCGGCGACATCGTCGCGATCAACGGCAAGCGCCTCTCCCCCGCGAAGGTGCTCGCCGAACTGAACCGCCTGGGCGGCCGGCACGGCATCGGACGCCTGGACCTGGTGGAGAACCGCTACGTGGGCATGAAGTCGCGCGGGTGCTACGAGACGCCCGGCGGCACCATCATGCTGCGCGCCCATCGCGCGATGGAGTCCATCACGATGGATCGCGAGGTGCTCGCGCTCAAGGACGACCTGATGCCGCGCTACGCGCGCCTCATCTACAACGGCTACTGGTTCAGCCCCGAGCGGCTGCTGCTGCAGACACTGATCGACGAATCCCAGCGGACGGTGAACGGCACGGTCCGGCTGAAGCTCTACAAGGGCACGGTGATGAACGTCGGCCGCGCCTCGAAAACGGATTCGCTTTTCGATCCCGCGATCTCCACGTTCGAGGACGACCAGGGCGCCTTCAATCAGGCGGATGCGGAGGGATTCATCCGCCTGAATGCGCTGCGCATGCGCATCGCGGCGAACCTGCGCCGCAAGCAGCGCTAGTCCGCGGGACGGGACGGCGGACGCAAAGGGAGCGCACCGGCTCGTGCGTCTGCGCATTCTTTCCGACCTGCACCTGGAACTCTGGCCGTTCGAGTTGCCGCCGGTCGATGCCGACCTCGTCGTGCTGGCCGGTGACATCGCCAACGGCGCCGAAGGTATCGAGTGGGCGCGGCGCGCGTTCGACGTGCCGGTGATCTACGTCCCCGGCAATCACGAGCCCTACGACGGCGAATACGGCGCGACGCAGGAGGCGATGCGCGCCGCCGCGCGCGGGACCCGCGTCGAGCTGCTCGAGTGCGGCGAGCGCGTGATCGAGGGGGTGCGCTTCCTCGGCTGCGCCTTGTGGACCGATTATTCACTTGCGCCCGAGGCGGGGCGTCAGGCGGTCGTCGAAGGCGCGCGCAGGATCAATCCCGACTACCACGTGATCCGCAATGGCGAGCGCGCTTTCTCACCCGAGGACGCCATTGCGCTGCACGGCGAGCACCGCGCCTGGCTCGCCCGCGCGCTGGAGCAGCCATTCGCAGGACCCACCGTGGTCGTCACGCATTTCGCGCCGCATCCCGGCTCGATCGCGCCCGTGTACGCGGGCCACCCCGGGAATCCCGGGTTCGTCGTGAATCTGGAATCGATGATGGGGCGTGCGCCGCTTTGGATCCACGGCCACACGCACACTTTTTTCGATTACCTCGCCTCGGGAACGCGCATCGTGTGCAATCCGCGCGGCTATCCACAGGAGCCGACCGGCTTTCGCGCCGATTTCGTGGTCGAAGTCTAGGACTGCCCGCCGCGGAAACGCTCCGGCGCCTCCCGTATAATCCTCCCAGGTTCCCACACAGGATTCGCACCCATGCCCTCCTTCGATATCGTCTCCGAAGTCAACAAGGTCGAGCTCAAGAACGCCATCGAGCAGGCCAACAAGGAAATTTCCACCCGCTTCGACTTCAAGGGCTCCGACGCACGGATCGAGCAGAACGAGCTCGATCTCACCTTTTACGCCGACGACGACTTCAAGCTCAAGCAGGTGACCGACGTGTTCCACGGCAAGTGCGCCAAGCGCGGCGTCGACGTGCGCCTGCTGGAGGCAAAGGATGCCGAGAAGATCAGCGGCAACAAGATGAAGCAGCCGGTCGAGGTCAAGAACGGCATCGACCAGGAGACCGCCAAGCGCATCGTCAAGATGATCAAGGAGGCCAAGATCAAGGTCCAGAGCTCGATCCAGGGCGACGCGGTGCGCGTCTCGGGCGCGAAGAAGGACGACCTGCAGACGGCGATACAGCTGGTGAAGGCCTCGGTGAAGGAGATTCCGCTGCAGTTCCAGAATTTCAGGGACTGACGCCGGGCGCAGGCTAGCGCTTCAGCCCCTCGATCCAGCGGTCGTAGAGCCGGTCCGCCACCGCGTTCAGCGCGCGCACCCGCGCCTCGATGTCCTGCTCCATCTGCTCAGGTGTTTGGACGGACGGCCCCGCCATGCCCCGCAGTTCGCGCTCCCAGTCGTTGCACCAGGCGCGGATCAGTTCCGTCGTCATCTCGACGTGGCACTGCAGTCCGAGGTGCAGTCCGAGCGCGAAGGCCTGGTTGTTGCACCAGGGGCTCTCGAGGAGGCCCGTTGCGCCGTCGGGAATGGTGAAGCTCTCCCCGTGCCAGTGAAACGCGAGGAACTCCCGGACCTCGCCGAACCAGCGCCGCGCTTCGGCGCCCGGCGAGACCGTAACCTGTCCCCAGCCGATCTCCTTGACCGGATTGCGCGAGACCGTGCCGCCGAGCGCCTTCGCGATGAGTTGTCCGCCCAGGCAGTGTCCCAGCACCGGCACGCCGGCCGCGACCGCGCGCCGCACCAGCGCCAGTTCGTCCCCGACCCAGGGCAGATCGTCGTTCACGCTCATCGGCCCGCCCATGAGAACGAGCCCTGCCCATGCCTTCGGGTCGGCGGGAACCGCGTCACCGCCATCGATCTTCAGCAGCCGCCAGGGAATCCGGCGCGCATCGAGGTATTCGGCGAGATAGCCCGGGCCTTCCGTCTCGCTGTGGCGAAAGATCGCGATGGGTTTCACGGCCGCAGGATCACTTCCTCGTCTTGTCCTTCTCGATCAACGCGTAGGCCGAATGGTTGTGGATCGATTCGAAGTTCTCGGACTCCACCACGAACCAGGTGATGCGCTTGTCGCGGTTCAGGTCCGCGGCGACGTCGCGCACCATGTCCTCGACGAACTTCGGATTGTCGTAGGCGCGCTCGGTGACATACTTCTCGTCCGGACGCTTGAGCAGCCCGTAGAGTTCGCTCGATGCCTGACGCTCGGCGTAGTCCACCAGCTCCTCGATCCACACGAAATCCTTGGTGCGCGCGGCGATGGTGATGTGCGAGCGCTGGTTGTGGGCGCCGTAGTCCGAGATCTTCTTCGAACACGGGCACAGGCTGGTGACCGGCACCACGACCTTCATGGTGAAGCGCTTGACGCCGCCGCCGATCTCGCCGGTGAACGTGACCTCGTAGTCCATCAGGCTGCGGACCTTCGAGATCGGGGCCTCCTTGTTGATGAAATACGGGAAGCTCATTTCGATCGTCCCGGATTCGGCCTCGAGCTTCTCCATCATCTGGTCGAGCATCACCTGGAACGTTTCCACCGAGATTTCCCGCTCATGCATGTTCAGGATCTCGACGAAACGCGACATGTGCGTGCCCTTGAAGTGATGCGGCAGGCTCACGTACATGTTGAACACCGCGACCGTGTGCTGGACCCCGCCGCCGCGCTCGGCCACTCGGATCGGGTGGCGGATCGCCTTGATGCCGACTTTGTCGATGGCAAGCTTGCGCTTGTCCTCGGTGTTCTGGACGTCCGGTATGACCGCCGGTTCGCGAATGTTCATCTTTCTTCCTGTTAGCGTTGCGGGAGCAGACTTCATCGTCGCATTTTAGCATCCCGGCGGTTCCTCCTCCCCGCGCCGCCGTTGCGTTGACCATGCATCAAGTAGGGGTTTTTCGCGATCTGCGTGATGCCTTATACGTCCAGGCGCGCGCGAATCGACTTCAGGATGCCGTCGCGGTCCAGCCCGATGCGCGCAAGCAGTTGCTGCGCGTCGCCGTGGTCGATGAATCGGTCAGGCAGCCCCAGATGCAGGATCGGCGCGGCGATGCCGAGCGAGGCGAGCGCCTCGGCGACCGCACTGCCAGCCCCGCCCAGCGCGGCGTGCTCCTCAACCGTGACAACCAGCTCGTGGGTGCGCGCGATGTCCGCAGCGAGCGCGTCGTCGACCGGTTTGGCAAAGCGCATGTTGACCACCGTCGCGTCGATTGCCTCGGCGGCCTCGAGCGCGCACGCGAGCATCGAGCCGAATGCGAGGATCGCCACCCGCTTGCCCTGTCGTCGCACTTCGCCGCGGCCGACGGGAAGCGCGCGCATCTCCTTGACGGGCGCGACCCCGGGCCCGGCGCCGCGCGGGTAACGCACGGCCGCGGGCTGATCGAGCCCGAACGCGGTGTACAGCATCTGCCGGCACTCGTTCTCGTCGCTCGGTGTCATCACCACCATGTTCGGCAGGCATCGCAGGTACGCAATGTCGAATGCGCCGTTGTGCGTGGCGCCGTCGGCGCCGACCACCCCTGAGCGGTCCAGCGCGAACACGATCGGCAGGTTCTGGATGCACACGTCGTGGATGAGCTGGTCGTAGCCGCGCTGCAGGAAGGTCGAGTAGATCGCCACCACGGGCTTCAGGCCCTCGCAGGCGAGCCCTGCGGCGAACGTCACCGCGTGCTGCTCGGCGATGCCCACGTCGTAATAGCGCTCGGGGAACGCCTGCGCAAAACGCACCAGGCCCGAACCCTCGCGCATCGCCGGGGTGATGGCGACCAGTCGCGAATCAATCCGCGCCATGTCGCACAGCCAGTCGCCGAACACCTGGGTGTAGGCGGGCTTGCCGCCGTCGGCGGTCTTGATCCCTTCGGCGGGGTCGAACCTGCCGGGCCCGTGGTAGAGCACCGGATCGGCCTCGGCGAGCTTGTAGCCCTGGCCCTTTTTCGTGATCACATGAAGAAACTGGGGCCCCTTGAGCGCCCTGATGTTCTTCAGCGTCGGAATGAGGGCGTCCAGATCATGGCCGTCGATCGGCCCGAGGTAATTGAAGCCGAACTCCTCGAACAGCGTGGAGGGCGTCACCATGCCTTTGGCATGCTCCTCGACCTTCTTCGCCAGATGCCACAGCGGCGGCATGCCGCCCAGCACCTTCTCGCTGGCCTTCTTCGCCACCGCGTAGAAATGGCCGGACAGCAGCCGCGCGAGATACCGGTTGAGCGCGCCCACCGCCGGCGAGATCGACATGTCGTTGTCGTTGAGGATCACCAGCAGGTCGGTCTCCATCACCCCGGCGTTGTTCAGCGCCTCGAAAGCCATGCCGGCCGACATCGCGCCGTCCCCGATCACGGCGATGCAGTGGCGTTTTTCACCCTTCAGCTTCGAGCCCTGCGCCATGCCGAGCGCGGCGGAGATCGAAGTGCTCGAGTGCGCGGTGCCGAACGTGTCGTAGACGCTCTCGCTGCGGCGCGGGAAACCCGATATGCCTCCCAGCATGCGCAGACCGCTCATGCCCTCGCGCCGGCCGGTCAGTATCTTGTGCGGATAGGTCTGGTGTCCGACGTCCCAGACGATGCGGTCGTCCGGCGTATTGAACACGTAATGCAGGGCGATGGTCAGTTCGACCGTGCCCAGATTGGATGACAGATGGCCGCCGGTCTGCGACACCGACTGGACCACGAACGAGCGCAGTTCCTCCGCGAGCTGCCCCAGCGCCTTGCGGTCGAGGCGCCGCAGGTCAGCAGGATCATTGATGGTCTTGAGCAGCTCGTACACCGCCGCCGCCGGCGCAGCCGCGCCCGCCTGTCCGCCCGCCTGTCCCCCTGCCTGTCCACCCATGAGATCCGAGATTCCGCCAATGCCCGCCACGGCCGTCAATGTACCCTAAGAATCTGTTTCAGAGCGATCCGCGTGACGAGACGAGTTTCTAGAACTTGCGCAGCACGACGAAATCCGCCAGCGCCGCCAGTCGCCCCGGCTTCGCGCCGAATCCGGACAGCGCCGCGTGGGCATCGGCGCGCAGTTCCTCTGCCAGAGCGCGCGCGCCAGCGGCGCCGAGCACCGTCACGTAGGTCGGCTTGCGGGCTGCGGCGTCCTTGCCTGCTGTCTTGCCCAGCGTCGCGGTCGAGGCCTCGCAGTCGAGCACGTCGTCGACCACCTGGAACGCGAGCCCGACGAGCTTGGCGTAACGATCCAGATTCTCCAGCTCTTGCCTGGAGAGCGCCGCACCGCAGCGCGCGCCCAGCGCCACTGAGACCCGAATGAGAGCGCCCGTCTTGTGGATATGCATGTGTTCGAGTTCGGCCAGCGTAAGCGCCTTCCCGACGCTGCCCAGATCGATCGCCTGCCCCCCGGCCATGCCGCGGCTGCCACAGGCCGCGGCAAGCATGCGCAGCATCTCCAGCTGCACCGCCGCGTCCTCGGCCAGCCGGTACTCGGCGAGGAGCTGGAACGCGAGCGCCTGCAGGCTGTCGCCCACGAGCAGCGCGGTGGCCTCGTCGTACTCGACGTGGCAGGTCGGCCTGCCGCGGCGCAGGACGTCGTCGTCCATGCACGGAAGGTCATCGTGGACCAGCGAATAGGCATGGATGCACTCGACCGCGCAGGCGACGATCTCCACGCGCGAGGCATCGGCCCCGGCCACTTCGCCTGCAGCAAACGCAAGCAGCGGGCGCACGCGCTTGCCCCCGCCGAGAACCGCGTAGCGCATCGCCTGGTGCAGGCGCTGCGGCACGATGTCCGGCGCGGGCAGCAACCGGCCGAGCGCCGCCTCGACCCGCGCCTGGATGGCTCCCGTCCAGGCGGCGAAGTCACGACCGTGCTGGTTCGTCGTCACTGGCGAAGTTCTTGAGTGAATTTTCCTCCAGCACCTTGACCTGCTGCTGCGCGCGCGCAAGCACCGACTGGCAAAGCTGCGCCAGCTCGACGCCGCGCCGGTGCGCCTCCAGGGACTGCTCGAGCGTCAGCTTTCCCGACTCCATACTGGCGACGATCTTTTCCAGTTCGGCAAGCGCCTCTTCGAAGCTCGGTTGCGCGTCGGACGGGTTGGACTTGGGGGGCTTGGTCATGAGCGCAGGCTGCGGCTGGTGGGAACGACGGGGAAAGGTGTAAAAGTAATCGATCTGCGGCGCTGCGGTCAAATCCGGCGCTCCGGCGCGCCGTTCCGGCGCAGGTCCGCGAGATCATGAACGCCGGCTGTCAAATGGCGGGGACCATGAAAAGGCTCTAGAATCCGCCATCTTCTTGCTCCGGCTCAGGGAGAATCCGTGACAGTCCCAGCGAGGGTCCGTCTATGTCCGATCTAGCCAGTTCGCTCACGCTCGCGCCGGCGGCATCGCGGCTGCCCGTCTCCTGGTACCTGGACGAGCGCATCTTCGAGTTGGAAAAGAAACACCTGTACGCCCATGCGCCCGGGTATGTCGGCCACGCGCTCATGGTGCCGAACCCGGGCGATTACTTCACGCTGGAATGGGCCGACCACGGCAAGCTGCTGGTGCACAACGCCAATGGCGTGGAACTGATGACCAATGCCTGCCGTCACCGCCAGGCGATCATCGTCGAGGGCAGAGGCAACGCGCAGAACCTGGTGTGCCCGCTGCACCGCTGGACTTACGACATGGAAGGCACGCTGCTGGGCGCGCCGCACTTCCCCGAGAACCCCTGCCGCAACCTGCACAAGACGCCGCTTTCGAATTGGAACGGCCTGCTGTTCACGGGAAAACGCAACGTCGCGAGGGACCTCGCCGGCTCCGGTGTCCAGCGCGAGTTCGACATGTCGGGATACGCCTTCGACCGGATGACGGTCACCGAGTGCAAGCAGAACTGGAAGACCTTCATCGAGGTCTACCTGGAGCTCTACCATGTCGTTCCCTTCCATCCCGGGCTGGCTGGCTTCGTCGCCTGCGATGATCTGCACTGGACCGTGGGCGAGGAATACTCGGTGCAGGTGCTCGCCCCCAACACCCGTCTCGAGCGGCCCGGGACGCCTGTCTACGGGAAGTGGCACGAGCAGGTGAAGCGCTACATGGGCAACCAGGACCCGGAGCATGGCGCCATATGGCAGCTCTATTATCCGAACGTCATGCTCGAGTGGTACCCCAACACGATCGTGATCAGCACGCTCATTCCGACCTCGCCGACCCGGACGCTGAACGTGGCGGAGTTCTACTACACCGAGGAAGTCGCGTTGTTCGAACGCGAGTACGTCGAGGCGCAGCAGGCAGCCTACGCCGAGACCGCGTGGGAGGACGAGATCATCGGCCAGCGAACCGATCGCGGCCGCCAGGCGCTTGCGAACGACGGCATCGAGGACTTCGGCCCGATCCAGTCGCCGATGGAAGACGGCATCCTTTACTTCCAGGAATGGGTGCGGCGGCGTCTGGAGCCCCACCTATGACGGTCCTGCGCACGCTGGTCGGCACCGCGGCGCTGGCGGACCACTTGGACGACCCGCTCTGGGTCGTCGTCGACTGCAGGCACGATCTGCTCAGGCCCGAAGCCGGGCGCGCCGGATATGCAAACTCGCACATCCCGGGCGCGCGATTCATGCACCTGGATCACGATCTGGCCGGCCCGAAGACCGGAACCAACGGCCGCCATCCGCTTCCCGACGCGGCCAGTTTCGCCGCGAAGTTGGGCGCGGCGGGGATCGGCGCGGGCACGCAGGTGATCGCCTACGACGCGCAGGAGGGCGTCAACGCATCGCGGCTGTGGTGGATGCTGCGCTGGATGGGCCACGATTCGGTCGCCGTGCTGGACGGCGGCTGGCCCAAATGGGTCGAGGAGCAGCGGCCCTGTACCGCTGTAGTCCCGCATCCACGCCCCAACACCTTCCGGACCAGCCCGGGCGGAGGCTGGGTGGACACCGCATACGTGATCTCCCACCTCGAACGACAGGACATGCTGATCGTGGACGCCCGCTCGGCGCAGCGGTTTCGCGGCGAAGCCGAGCCGATCGATCCGGTGGCGGGCCGCATTCCCGGCGCAGTCTGCCGCTTCTTCCGGGACAACCTCGACGCCGAAGGCTGCTTCAAGCCAGACGCCGAACTGCGAGCCGAATTCCAGGCCCTCCTGGGCGCGCGTAGCCCCGGCCAGGCGGTCCACAGTTGCGGCTCGGGCGTCGCCGCCTGCCACAACCTGCTTGCCATGGAGATCGCCGGCCTCGCCGGCGGCCGACTGTATCCAGGTTCCTGGAGCGAGTGGTGCGCCGATCCTGCGCGGCCCATTGCGCGAGGCTGAGTTGCATGCCGTTGCTGCGGACGCGATTCTGGTCCTTCACTTCCTGTTCGTGCTGTTCGTGACCGGCGGCTTCGCGCTGATACTCGCCGGCGCGGCGCTGCGCTGGTCCTGGATCCGCGCCCGGCGCTTCCGCTCGCTGCATCTGGTGGCGATCCTGCTGGTCGCCGCCGAGTCGCTGGCAGGCATGGCCTGTCCGCTCACCCTCTGGGAGGATGCGCTGCGGCGCGCCGTCCCGCAGCAGGCAAGTTTCGTCGGTCGCTGGATTTCGCGCCTGCTGTATTACGACTTCCCGGAATGGATATTCGCGATGGTCTACATCGCGTTCGCGCTCGCTGTCGCGCTCGCCTGGCGCTTCGTGCCACCGCGTCAAGCCGCGCCCGGCTGCAGTGACACCGCGGCTACGCGCTAGGCGCTATCATTCCAGGCGCCGCTTTCAATACCCCGCAGATGACACCACACCCCGAGCAGCAATACCTCGACCTGATGCGCCAGGTGCTGGCGCACGGGCAGAGCAAGACCGACCGCACCGGCACCGGTACGCTGTCGGTTTTCGGCACCCAGATGCGTTTTCCGCTGGATGAGACCTTCCCGCTGCTCACGACCAAGAAGCTGCACCTGAAGTCCATCGTCTACGAACTGCTCTGGCTCCTGCGCGGCGAGACCAACATCGCCTACCTCAAGCAGCACGGCGTCACCATCTGGGACGAATGGGCGGACGAGAAAGGCGAACTGGGGCCCGTATACGGCTCGCAGTGGCGCAACTGGCAGGCGCCCGACGGACGCAGGATCGACCAGATCGCCCAGGTGGTGGAATCCCTGCGCAACAACCCCGATTCGCGCCGGCACATTGTCACGGCGTGGAACCCGGCCGACGTCCCGCGAATGAAGCTTCCGCCCTGCCACGCCTTCTTCCAGTTCTATGTTGCGCAAGGCCGGCTGTCCTGCCAGATGTACCAGCGAAGCGCCGACATTTTCCTCGGCGTTCCGTTCAACATCGCCTCCTATTCGCTGCTCACGCTGATGGTCGCGCAGGTGACCGGGCTCGCGCCGGGGGAGTTCGTGCACACCCTCGGCGACGCGCACCTGTATCTGAATCACCTCGAGCAGGCACGCCAGCAGCTCGATCGTGCACCGCGCCCGTTCCCGGCGATGAAGCTCAATCCGGCGGTCAATGACATTTTCGCCTTCACCTACGAAGACTTCACGCTCGAGGGCTACGACCCGCATCCGGCGATCAAGGCCCCGATCGCGGTATGACGGTCACGATCATCGCCGCCCTTGCAAGCAATCGCATCATCGGCCGCGGCAACCGGATGCCATGGCACATCTCAGACGACCTCAAGCGCTTCAAGGCGCTGACGCTGGGCCATCCGGTCGTGATGGGCCGCAAGACGTTCGAGTCGATCGGCAAGCCCCTGCCCGGGCGGGACAACATCGTCGTCACGCGCTCGCAGGCGTTTGCGGCCCCCGGATGCCGCGTCGTGCACTCTCTGGCAGAGGCGCTCGCCGCCGCGCAGGGCGCGTCCGAAGTCTTCGTGATCGGCGGCGCGCAGATCTATGCGCTGGCGCTGCCGCTGGCGGACCGCCTTCAACTCACCGAAGTCGACGCCGCCATTGACGGCGATGCGTACTTTCCTGATTTCGACCGAGGCGCCTGGCGGGAGGTTGCGCGCGAACCGGGTTCTACGGCGCCTCCGGACAGCCTGCGCTACGATTTCGTAAGCTACGAACGGCGCGCCTGAGAGAGCGGTCAGCCCGGCCGGGGCAGGTCGGGACGGCCCTGCATGCACATCAGCGTCTGCAGGCCGAGCGCGCAGGTCTTGCCCCGGCCGCCCTGAACGGCCACGACCTCGAACTCGCAGACGGTGAGCGTGCGGCCGGACTTCTTCACCCGGCCGGTGGCGATCAGCCGCTCGCCCTGCGCCGGCGCGACGAGGTTGATCTTGAATTCCACCGTGAGCACCGAGCTGTCCGCCGGAAAAAGCGTGTAGGCGGCGTAACCCCCGGCGCTGTCGGCGATGGTGCTGGTCATGCCGGCGTGGAAATAGCCGTGCTGCTGGCTCAAGTCGTCGCGGAACGGCAGTTCGATGTCCACCCGCCCCGGCTCCACGCGCCCGAGCTGCGCGCCGATCAGGCGCATCGCCCCCTGGCGCACGAAACTTTCGCGCACCCGGCGCTCGAAATCCGCATCGACGGGCTGGAACGCGCTCATCGGTTCCCGCGGCCGCTCAGACCTTGGGCACGGTGACGCCGCGCTGTCCCTGGTACTTGCCGCCCCGGTCCTTGTAGGAGGTCTCGCAGGGTTCGTCGGACTCGAAGAACAGCACCTGCGCCACGCCCTCGTTGGCGTAGATCTTCGCCGGCAGCGGCGTCGTGTTCGAGAATTCCAGCGTCACGTGCCCCTCCCACTCGGGTTCCAGCGGCGTGACGTTGACGATGATGCCGCAGCGCGCATAGGTGCTTTTGCCCAGGCACACCACGAGCACGTCGCGCGGGATGCGGAAGTACTCGACCGTGCGCGCCAGCGCGAACGAGTTGGGCGGAATGATGCAGATGTCGCCGCTGAAGTCGACGAACGACTTCTCGTCGAAGTTCTTCGGATCGACGATGGTGGAGTTGATGTTGGTGAAGATCTTGAACTCGCGCGAGCAGCGGATATCGTAGCCGTAGCTGGAAGTCCCGTACGACACCACTTTGCGGCCGTCGACCTCCTTGACCTGGCCCGGTTCGAACGGCTCGATCATGCGCTGGGTCTGCGCCATGCGGCGGATCCACCTGTCGGATTTGATGCTCATTAGTCTCTTACCACTCAAGTGTTGACAGATCTGGCGAAGATTTTGGGTTTATATTCGTCTCCCGATTTTGGGAACTTGGAACTTCTAACTTCCCAAAATCGGGAGATCGTGAAAAGCAAAATCGCGCAGGCCTGGTTGGTTCGGGCTTCTCCGGCTTAGGTGTTCTGGATGACGATGGTCGGGAATTTCGAGCTCATGTCCTTCTGCAGCTCGGCGACTTTCACGGCGACGCGGCGTGCGATCTTCCTGTAGATCTCCGCCAGCGCGCCGTCGGGGTCCGCGACCACGGTCGGCTTGCCCGAATCGGTCTGCTCGCGGATCCTGATGTCCAGCGGCAGCCCGCCGAGGAACTCGGTGCTGTAGTCCCTGCACATGCGCTCGGCGCCGCCCTGCCCGAATATGTGCTCGGCATGTCCGCAGTTGGTACAGACGTGAATGCTCATGTTTTCGACGACGCCCAGAATCGGGATGCCGACCTTCTCGAACATCTTCAGACCCTTCCTCGCGTCCATCAGGGCGATGTCCTGCGGCGTCGTGACGATCACCGCGCCGGTGACCGGCACCTTCTGCGCCAGCGTCAACTGCGTGTCCCCGGTGCCCGGAGGCAGATCGACGATCAGGTAATCGAGATCCGACCACTTGGTGTCCCTCAGCAGTTGTTCCAGCGCCTGGGTCACCATCGGGCCCCGCCACACCATCGGCGTGTCGTTGTCGATGAGAAAACCGATCGACATCGACTGGATGCCGTGGCCGATCATCGGCTCGAGTTTCTTGCCGTCATCCGATTTCGGGCTGCCGGTGATGCCCAGCATCGTGGGCTGTGACGGTCCGTAGATGTCGGCGTCGAGCATGCCGACCTTGGCGCCCTCGGCGGCCAGCGCGAGCGCGAGGTTCACCGCGGTCGTGGACTTGCCCACGCCGCCCTTGCCAGAGGCGACCGCGATGATATTCTTCACCCCGGGGATCAGCTTCACCCCGCGCTGCACGGAGTGCGCGACGATGCGGCTCGCGACGTTTACCCGGACTTCGCCTATGCCCGCTATCTGGCGCAGGCGCACGAGCACGGCTTTCTTCATCAGCTCGATCTGGGTCTTCGCCGGATAGGCGAGTTCGACGTCGAGCGAGACGTTGGCCCCGTCGAGCTTGATGTTGCGCGCCGATTTCGTTGCCATGAGATCCTTGCCCGTGTTCGGGTCGATGACCTCCTTGAGCGCGTTCTGAACGAATTCCTGGGACAGCGACATGGTTTGGCTCCGGTGCGTGCGAGGCCGGCGATTGTACCGGCTCGCGCGATAGGCTGCCATTTTACCCAGATTCGCGTGCGGCGACGCCAATTACCACGTTAGAATCAGGGGTTTCCGCGACAAAAAACCGCACATGCCCCGCAGAATCTTCGTCACCACCGCGCTGCCTTACGCGAACGGATCGTTCCACATCGGCCACATCATGGAGTACATCCAGGCCGATATCTGGGTGCGGTTCCAGCGCATGCAGGGCCATGAAGTCCATTTTGTCTGCGCCGACGATGCGCACGGGGCGCCGATCATGCTCAAGGCGCAGGCCGAAGGCATCACGCCGCAACAACTGGTCGCGCGCATCGCCGCCGAGCGGCCGAAATACCTGGCTGGATTTCACATCGGCTTCGACAACTGGCACTCGACCGATTCGCCCGAGAATACCGAGCTGTCGCAGGACATCTACCGCAAGCTCAAGGCGGCGGGCCTGATCTACACCAAGTCGATCGAGCAGTTCTACGACCCGGTGCAGGGCATGTTCCTGGCCGACCGCTACATCAAGGGCGACTGCCCCAAGTGCGGCGCGAAGGACCAGTACGGCGACGCCTGCGAGAATTGCAGTTCGGTCTATGCGCCCACGGATCTCAAGAACCCTTATTCGACCCTGTCGGGCGCCGCGCCGGTGCTGAAGTCCTCGGAGCATTATTTCTTCCGGCTCTCCGACCCCAAGTGCGTAGCATTTCTCAGGCAATGGGTCAACGAGCCGGGCCGGCTGCAGTCCCAGGTGGCGAACAAGGCCAGGGAGTGGCTCGAGGGCGAAGGCGAGAAGGCGCTCGGCGACTGGGACATCTCGCGCGACGCGCCCTACTTCGGCATCCCGATCCCGGACGCGCCGGGCAAGTATTTCTACGTCTGGCTGGACGCCCCGATCGGCTACCTCGCCAGCTTCAAGAATTACTGCACCAGGAAAGGGATCGATTTCGAGAAATTTCTCGCCGACACGGATACCGAGCAAATCCACTTCATCGGCAAGGACATCATCTATTTCCACACTCTGTTCTGGCCGGCGACGCTGAAGTTCGCGGGCTACAAGGTGCCCGACCACGTCTATGTGCACGGCTTCATCAACGTCTCGGGCGAGAAAATGTCCAAGAGCCGCGGCACCGGCATCAGCCCGCTGCGCTACCTGGACGTCGGCATGAACCCGGAGTGGCTGCGCTACTACATCGCGGCCAAGCTGAGCTCCAATGTCGAGGACATCGACTTCAACCCCGAGGATTTCATGGCGCGGGTGAACAGCGACCTGGTGGGGAAGTACGTCAATATCGCGAGCCGGGCCGCAAGCTTCCTCAGCAAATACTTCAATGGCGATCTGAAGTACGCCGGCGATACTGTGCCGCTGGCAGATGGCGCGCGCGCGTCAGCCTTCCTCGTGCGGGAGAGTTACGAATCGCGCGAATTTGGCAAGGCGATACGCGAGGCGATGGCAATCGCGGACAGAATCAATCAGAGCTTCGACGCCAGTCAGCCTTGGATACTTGCCAAGGACCCCGCCAAGCACGACGAGTTGCAGGACGTATGCTCTCGAGCTCTGCACGGCTTCAAGCTGCTGTCAGTTCTGCTCGCACCCGTACTCCCTGAGCTCGCTGAACGCGCGGCAAAGGAGTTGTTCGGATTCGATCGGAGCTTTCTCTGGTCGGACGCGGAATCCCTGCCGTCCAAGATCCGCCCTTATCAACACCTGATGACCCGCGTCGACCCGAAACAACTCGACGCGCTATTCGAGATCGAAAAGGAACCTGCGAAAGTGACCGCCTCCACGCCACATCCGGCCTCGCCCGCGACCGAAGCGGCCCAGCCGACTGCGGCGCCCGCGACCATTTCGATCGACGACTTCGCCAAGATCGACCTGCGCACCGCCAGAATCATCAAGGCCGAGCACGTCGAAGGCGCGGACAAGCTCCTGAAACTCACGCTCGACCTGGGCACCGACACGCGCACGGTGTTCGCCGGCATCAAGTCCGCCTATGACCCGGCGAAACTGGAAGGACGGCTGACCGTGGTGGTCGCCAATCTCGCGCCGCGCAAGATGAAGTTCGGTCTTTCGCAGGGTATGGTTCTTGCGGCCTCCGGAGAAGGCTCAGGCCTCTACCTTCTCTCTCCGGATTCGGGCGCAGTGCCCGGTATGCGCGTAAAGTAGTCCGCCCGGCTGTCATCCGCCACGAAGGCGCGCGCACCGACAAGCACGTACGCGAGCATGAGGTCTACGCGCTGGGGCCGGCGCGAGTGGTGGATTTTCGGGGCCGGGCTTGCCGCAGCGGTGGTAATCGCGGCGGCGATCGCCTGGGGCTAGGCCGATACCGGCACACCAGCGGCTACGGAATTCCGGGGCTCGCAGGTTCGATGCCTGAATGTTGAGTAACTCCGAGCTAAACTGACTAGCGCTTGCTCTTGTGAATATGGAATCCGGTGTTTCCCATGCGACCGCTCTTGCTTCCTGCTTGCGTCTTGGAAGTTCGAGATGGTTGAAAGACATAACCTCCAGCTTCCGCGTTTCTGACGCATTCGTCGAAATCCTTGCAGCCTTCCTGTGATTCCGCGACCACCGCCTTGCCCGCGGTCAGACGCTGCCATCTCCATAGCCGATCGTGGTCTATGTAGAAACGCCAAGTCAGGTTCATCGTTCTGGTTGATCCTTCAGTTTCTAGTACAGCCAACATCAGCAGACTTGCCAAGGGCACCACAAATGCTTAACGGCCCGGCTGAGGAAATGCCGCGGTCGCTCGAGCACTTGGCGTGCCGGTCAGAGGTTGTTCGTCGTCGGGCTGCACACGAGTGACGAATCCGTCTAACCGCCCAGCGTGTTCGCATAGTAGGCCGACCGCCGTTCAGACGGCCCGGCTATGATGTTCCGCAGTCCGGCGGTCTCAAGGATGCGAATGGTTCTGCGGTGAATGCTAATCAGTCTTTCTTCATGAAACTTGGATAAGAAGCGGCTGACGGTTTCGAACGTGAGGCCGAGGAAACTCCCAATCTCCAGTCGCGTCATACACAGATGCAACTCGGAGGACGGCTGGCCCCTTGCCGCAACACGCTGCGACATGTTGAGCAGAAACGAAGCGAGGCGCTGGTCGCCGTACATGCTGCCGAGCAGAAGCATTGCAGCCTGACCGCGTGCCATCCCTCGACTCATCATGACGTGGAACTGGCGCCGCAGGCGGGGCACCTCGTTCGAGAGTTCCTCGAAATGGGAGAAGGGAATGACGCAGACATCGCTGTCCTCGAGGGCGATGGCGTTACATGTATGGCGATCCGCGTTGATCCCATCGACCCCGATGAGATCTCCGGGCATGTGGAACCCGGTAACCTGTTCGCGGCCGTCCTCAAGATAGGCGTTGCTCTTGAAGAACCCTTTCCAGACCGCGTAGACGGCGGCAAACGGATCGTCGACCTGGTACAGGCTATGGCCGCGCTTCACCTTGCGTCGAGCCGAAACAAATCGCTCGATGCGCGCCAACTCTTCGAGCGACAGTCCCGCCGGCAGGCACAACTCCCGCCAACCACAGTTCGAGCAGACAGGCTTGAACTGGGCGATGGGAACGGAAAGCGCGGAGGCACTCATCGCAAATCGATCGGCTCACATGCAAAGCAGCTACGCCTTCTACCAATGAAAATCAGGTCCCCGCCCCAGCAGGGGCAAGCATTGGCACAAGTGCAGGTGTGGCGGCGCACTGCAACCGCTATATGCCGCCCTCGCGGCGCGACCGATGTAGCCCAGGCACTGGAAACTGGGATCAGACGCTCCCCAGTCCTGCTGCGATCCCCAAGAGCCATACCGCAAGCGCAAGGAGACTGGCGACGAATAGGCACGCTGAAAGCACAACAGGGAATACGCGTCAGAACCTCCATTCATTTCTCATGCGTATTATATGCGTGTCATATTAAATTGCAATTATAACGTAATTAACATAGACTGCCGCCGATCCAAAGGAAATTTGCCATGGAAAACAAGACCGCCCGATTTACCCTGCTCATCGATCCGCGCAAGAAGCAGATGTTTGAAGAACTCTGCGCCGCACAGGATCTCACGCCCTCGCAAGTGGTGCGCCAACTGATACGTGAATACATCATCGCGCACGCCGGCAACCGCGAACTACCGGCGTGGCTTCTGAAGGCCGCGAACAAGAAAGTTCCTTCCAAGTGAACGGCAGCCTGATACTTCATTAACCACGCGTCGGACGTGCTTGCGTTCAAACTGCAGATGTGATGGCTGAAATTGATTGTGCCAGTGCACAACGCTAATCACCTGCGGCTAGCCGCCTTACGGCAGTGGTCCGTTTGTCGCGCCTCTTCCGGCGGCATGTTGCGGGTGGAATCGCGAGGGTTTTCGCGGCAGGCCGTGAAACCGGTACCGTATGATTCCACGAAAGTCAGCCGCTTCCCCGCGGCTGCGCACGGCCGGCCCGATTCGGTCGCCCGCCGCCGTCTCGAAAGTTAATGGAACTCCTCTCCTCCCCGCTTTCGGGCACGCTTTTGATGGCTGCCTGCTACGGAATAGGCATGCTTTCGTCCCTGTTGGCGCGCTGGTCGGGCCGACTCGCGCTAGTCGCGGGTCACCTGGCCGCGCTCGGCGGGGCGGTGGCAGGCATCGGCGTTTCGCTCGGCGTACTCCTCGGCGAGCCGGGCCGCACGCTGACCCAACCGCTTCCGGACCTGTTCCCGTTCGCCCGGCTGTCGCTCGCGGTGGATGGGCTCTCGGCCTTCTTCCTGCTCGTCATCTCCCTGGTGGCCGTCGCGGCGGCCATCTACGGTCCGGCCTACCTGCGGGCGCACTCGCCCGACGCGGGACCGGCGCGGCAGGCGGCGCAGGTGTTCGCGCTGAATCTGTTCCTGGCTTGCATGGTGTTCGTCTCCTTGGCTGGTGACGCGCTAACTTTCCTGTTGTCCTGGGAAGGCATGACGCTCGCGAGCTACGTGCTCGTGGTCTCCGACGACCGGCAAGGCGAGAACGCCCGGGCCGGGCTCCTCTACATGGTAATGACCCATGGAGGGACGGCCCTGCTCCTGGTCGCATTCCTTGCCCTGACCGAGCGCGCCGGGGCATTCGACTTTGCCGCCCTTCGCATCGCGGCGGGTGATTTGGACGGAGTGACACGGACGGCGCTGTTCTTCCTGGCGCTCGCGGGCTTCGCCACCAAGGCCGGCGTGGTCCCGCTCCACGTCTGGCTCCCTCGCGCGCACCCTGCGGCCCCGAGCCACGTCTCGGCGCTGATGTCGGGCGTCATGCTCAAGGTCGCGATCTACGGGATACTGCGCTTCGCCTTCGACCTCCT